>VFQP010000536.1_pt1 | contig 70773 bp, 54 predicted proteins | sample 3512351 | NCBI WGS metagenome assembly VFQP01 (sample SAMN10412372, study PRJNA504923) | tailings metagenome | isolation source: Relicate 1 Philex TSF1 revegetated site | place: Philippines: Tuba, Benguet | collected 2017-08-29
CGCGCAGCGCGAGGCGCTGGTGCACGCCGAAGCGGTGCTGCTCGTCGATGATCGCGAGGCCGAGGCGCCGGAACACGACACCCTCTTGCATGAGCGCATGCGTGCCGACGACGAGTGCGCCGTCGCCGGCGATCGCCTCGAGCACGCTGCGGCGCGCCCTGCCCTGCACCTTGCCGGCCAGCCACAGCGGCATGATGCCGAGCGGCTCGAGCCATGCGCGCAGGTTGCGCAGGTGCTGCTCGGCCAGCAGCTCGGTCGGTGCCATGAGCGCGACCTGGTGGCCGGCTTCGATCGCGGCGAGCGCAGCACGTGCCGCGACGACCGTCTTGCCCGAGCCGACGTCGCCCTGCACGAGGCGCAGCATCGGCGACGATGCGCCGATGTCGGCCTCGATCTCGACGCTGACACGCTGCTGCGCACCGGTCATCGCGAACGGCAGCCGCGACGCGAAGGCCTCGCGAAGACGCCCGTCGCCACGCAGGGCGGGCGCGCGATGCTCACGCACCTGCGCGCGCAGGCGCTTGAGGCTCAGGTGGTGGCTCAGCAACTCCTCGAGTGCGAGGCGCCTCTGCGCCGGGTGCGCACCACGCAACAGCGCCGCGACATCGGCATCTGCAGGTGGGCGGTGCACGAGCTGGAGCGCCGCGCGCAGCGACGGCAAGGCGAGTCCACCCCGCAGGCCGACCGGCACGAGTTCGAGCGCGGCTTCGTCAGGGAGGTGCTTCAGCGCGAGGCCCGTCAGCGTCGCGAAACGCTTCTGGCTCAGGCCCTCGGTGACCGGATACACCGGCGTCAGCCGCTCCTCGACCGGCGCGCCGGCCGCCTCGACGCGCTGGTACTGCGGATGCACGATCTCGGCACCCTGATGGCTCACACGGACCTCGCCGTAGCAGCGCAGGCGCGTGCCCGGCGCGAGCTGGTCCACCTGCGCCTTCCTGAAATGGAAGAAGCGCAGCGTCAGCGTCGCGCCGCTGTCGTCCTCGATCGCGACGCGCAACTGGGGACGGAAGCGGAACCCGCGTTCGACCGCAGCGACGCGCCCTTCGACCTGCGCGTGCGCACCGGGCTGCAGGTCGCGGATCGCGGTGATGCGCGTGCGGTCTTCGTAGCGCAGTGGCAGATGGAACCAGAGGTCCTGCACGCGCACGATGCCGAGACGCGAAAGGGCTTCGGCGAGCGCCGGACCGACGCCGGCGAGCGTCGTGACCGGCGCGAGAGCCGGATCGAGGGAGGTGTCGGCGGGCGCGGGCGCTCGGGGCATCCGCCTAGCCTAGCCGCGTACGCGGCGCGCGTCAGTCGTCCAGGACGGCGACGAGATCGACCTCGACCGCAGCGCCACGCGGCAGCGCCGACACCTCGATCGTCGAGCGCGCCGGGAACGGCGCCTCGAAATGACGCGCCATGACCGCGTTGACCGCGGCGAAGTCGCCGAGGTCGGTCAGGTAGATGCCGACGCGCGCGACATCGGCGAACGTCGCACCGGCCGCGCCGAGCACGGCGGCGAGGTTCGCGAACACGCGTTCGGCCTGCGCCGTGATGTCGCCGTCGACCAGCTGGCCGCTGGCCGGATCGAGCGGAATCTGTCCCGACAGGTACAGGGTCTGACCGGCGCGCACGGCCTGCGAGTACGGGCCGATCGCCTGCGGCGCGTCGGCCGTCTGGATGATGCTGCGCGAAGCCATGCGTGGAACTCCGGGTTCAGATGGGATGACGGTAGACCGCGTTGACGACGGCGAGGCGGCGCACGCCGCGCATGACGTCGGCGAGATGCTTGCGTCCCGACACCTCGATCGTGAACAGCAGGGTCGCGGTCATGAGGTCGCGCTCCTTGTACTCGACGTTCTCGATGTTCGAGCTCGCGTTGGCCACGGCCGCCGCGACCTGGGCGAGCACGCCGGGCTTGTTGGCGACGATGATGCGCAGCTCGACGCGGTAGTCGCCGCTGACGTCGCGGTCCCAGGCCATCTCGATGAAGCGCTCGGGAAACGCGCGGTACTCGGCGACGTTCGGGCACTCGATGCGATGCACGACGATGCCCTTGCCGGTCGACAGGTAGCCCATGATTTCGTCGCCGGGAACCGGATGGCAGCAGTTGCCGAACGTGAGCACGCCACGCTCGGCGCCGGTGATGAGGATCTTCTCGGCGGCATGCGGGCGCAGCGTCGCGGCGAGGCCCTCCTGGCTGTGCAGCAGCGCGCGCGCGACCTGCTCGGCGACGCGGTTGCCGAGCGCGATGTCGGCGAGCAGGTCCTCGAGCGCACGCAGCTTGTTCTCTTCGAGGTAACGCGTCAGCGCGTCGGGCGGCAGCACCTCGAGCGACGCGCCGAGCGCATCCATCGCGCGGTCGAGCATGCGGTGGCCGAGCTCGATCGCGTCCTCGTGCTGCAGGCGCTTGAGGAAGTGGCGGATCGCGGTGCGTGCCTTCGCGCTGACGACCCACTCGAGCCACTGCGTGCTCGGCACGGCCGACGGCGCGGTGATGATCTCGACGGTCTGGCCACTGGTCAGCGGCGCACGCAGCGGCGCGAGCTTCTTGTCGACGCGCGCCGCGACCGCGTGACTGCCGACGTCGGTGTGCACCGCATAGGCGAAGTCGAGCGCGGTGGAGTTGCGCGGCAGCGACAGGATGCGGCCGCGCGGCGTGAACAGGTAGATCTCGTCCGGGAACAGGTCGATCTTGACGTTCTCGATGAACTCGAGCGACGACGCGGTGCGCGTCTGGTCGTCGACGAGGCCCGAAAGCCACTCGCGCGCGCGGTTCTGCGCGCTGTTGGCCGGGCCGGAGCCGTCCTTGTACGACCAGTGCGCGGCCACGCCGCGATCGGCGACCGCGTCCATGTCGGCCGTGCGGATCTGGATCTCGATCGGCGCGCCGAACGAGCCGAACAGCACCGTGTGCAGCGACTGGTAGCCGTTGGCCTTCGGGATCGCGATGAAGTCGCGGAAGCGCCCGTCGAGCGGCTTGAACAGCGCGTGCACGGCGCCGAGGGCGTGGTAGCACTGCATCACCGAATCCACGACGACGCGGAAGCCGTACACGTCCATGACCTGCGCGAACGATTTCTGCTCGCCACGCATCTTCGTGTAGATGCTGTAGGGCGACTTGATGCGGCTGACGATGCGGTGCGGAATGCCTTCCGCGGTCAGGCGCGCCTCGAGCGACGCCTCGATCTTGCCCATCGCCTCGCGACGGTTGCCGAGCACGGTGCGGATGCGCGCCGCGATGACGCGGTGGCGATCGGGGTACAGCGCGCGGAAGCCGAGATCCTGCAGCTCGGCCTTGAAGCGGTTCATGCCGAGGCGCTGGGCGATCGGCGCGTAGATCTCGAGCGTCTCGCGGGCGATGCGGCGGCGCGCGCCGACTTCCATCGAGCCGAGCGTGCGCATGTTGTGCAGGCGGTCGGCGAGCTTGATCAGGATGACGCGCAGGTCGCGCGCCATCGCGAGCAGCATCTTGCGGAAGCTCTCGGCAGCCGCCTCCTGGCGGTTCTTGAAGTGCAGCTTGTCGAGCTTGGTGACGCCGTCGACGAGCTCGGTGACCGTCGCACCGAATTCGGCGGTCAGTTCGTCCGGGCTGAGCGGGGTATCCTCGAGCGTGTCGTGGAGGATCGCCGCGATGATCGTCTCGACGTCCATGCCGAGGTCGGCGAGGATGCCGGCGACCGCGATCGGGTGCGTGATGTAGGGCTCGCCGCTCTTGCGGGTCTGGCCGTCGTGCGCACGCGCGCCGACTTCGTAGGCGCGGCGCACGAGCGCGAGCTGCGCCGCGGGGAGGTAGGAGAGCCGATCCTCGAGCGCGACGACGTAGGCGGGGGGCTTGCCCGCCTTGGCGTCATGCGACTCGACGGCTGCCTTCATCACCACCTCGGCGTGCGTGGGCGATCAGCGCGGAGCGCGACCGGCGCTTCCGCGTGGCGTAGCGTGGATCAGATGTCGTCGCCGCCCTTGGAGAGGTCGTCGTCGACCTCGGCCGCGGCCCATTCGAGGGCTTCGCGTTCGGCCTTCTCGCGGGCCTGACGGTCGATCTCGTCGATCATGCCCTGATCGACCTTGCGCGCGGCGATCTCGCGCAGCGACACGACGGTCGGCTTGTCGTTGAACGCGTTGACCGCCGGCTCGGCACCCTTGGCGAGCTGGCGAGCGCGCTTGGTCGCCATGAGGACGAGTTCGAAACGGTTGTCGACCACCTGCAGGCAGTCTTCCACGGTGATGCGCGCCATCGTATGGAGCCTATGGAAAAGAGGGATACGTCCGCCGCCCGGCGACGGGTGTTTGGTGTGTAGTGTACCGGTGGGCGTTTGTGCGGTGCAAACAGCCGTGCTCGCCCTTGCCCCATGACACCTCCGCCCGCATGTCCGGCGGGCGCCTCGTGCGAAGCGGGCGCATGACGTACGGGGGCCGTTTCGCATACGCTTCCCGGTCTGGACTTCGGTCGCCGACCTCCGCCACGTGCGCGGAGACGCAAGGATTCCCTGATGGTGTCGTTCCCCGCACGCTTCCGCGTCCCGTCCCGCCTCGTCACCGCGCTCGCGATGGCCGCCGCCGTCTCGGGTTGCGCCGTGTCCAAGCCGCGCACCGACGACCCGTGGGAGAAGTTCAACCGCAAGGTCTACGCGTTCAACGACACGATGGATCGCGCGGTCATCCGCCCGGTCGCGGTCGGCTACCGCAAGGTCACGACACCGAACACGCGGCGACTGATCAGCAACTTCTTCGCCAACCTGCGCATGCCGATCACGATCGCCAACGACCTGCTGCAAGGCGAGGTCAAGGATGCTGCGCGTGGCACGGGGCGCTTCGTCGTCAACAGCACGGCGGGCTTCCTCGGCTTCTTCGACCCGGCCAGCCAGCTGCGCCTGCCGAAGCAGGAGACCGATTTCGGTGTCACGCTGGCCAAGTGGGGCGTCGGCGAGGGCCCTTACCTCGTGCTGCCGTTCGTCGGATCGTCCACCGCGCGCGACATCTGGCGCATGCCGGTCGACAGCTACTACTTCGACCCGATGTCGCGCTACGCGCGCCGCCACGACCACCCGTACAAGCAGCAGCACTGGCCCAACATGCTGTTCCTCGTCACGCTGCGTGCGGGCGCGATCGACGCCGAGAACCTGCTGCAGGGCACCTACGATCCGTACGTGTTCTACCGCGACGCGTATCGCCAGCGCCGCCTCTACCTGATCTACGACGGCGAACCGCCGATCGACGCGATCCAGGAGATGCAGGGCATCGACGACGACGATATCGACTCGCTGCTCGAGGAACAGCAGCGCTACGAGAAGGACAAGGGCGGCGGCACGTCGCCCTGAGCGCGGAGCGGGGCGTCAGGCGAGGCCGAGCAGGCCTTCGGCGTCACTGAGGTGTGCGAGCGCGCGCAGGCGCTCCGGAAGGCCCTGGAACGCGACAGGGCGCCCGGCTTTCGCCGCGTGCGCCGACCACGCGACGAGCACCGCGAGCGTCACGCTGTCGGCGCTCGCGAGCGTCGAAACATCCACGACAGGCTGCTTCGCCGCGGCGATCGCGGCGTCGCCGTCGCGCAGCGCGCGCGCTGCGTTGCCGACATCGATCGTGCCGGCGACGCGCACGCCGGCCTCGGCCGGCGTGATCGAGAAGGCCGTCGCGCTCACGCGCCGCCCTGCTGGCGCTTCTCCATGCCTTCGAGCGCCTTCTCGCCCTGCGTCTCGAGGCGCTGGATCAGCGAATCCAGGCTCGAGGCCTTGATCTCGGCGGCGACCTGGTTACGGTAATTGGTGATGTAGGAAATGCCCTCGATGATCACGTCGTAGGCCTTCCAGTCACCCGCCGACGACTTGCGGAACGCGTAGTCCACCGCGACCGTCTTGCCGTCGTCGAGCACGACCTGGGTGCGCACGATCGTGCGCTTGTCGTTGAGTTCGGCGTTGAACGGCAGCACGCGGACGTTGCCGCGCGTGTAGTTGAGCAGGCCCTCGGCGTAGCGGTGCGCGATCGAGTTGTAGAACGCCTTGGCGAAGCGCGAGCGCTGCTCCGGCGACGAGGTGCGCGCCGACTGGCCGAGCACCAGCAGCGACGCGTAGTCGATGTCGAAGTGCGGCAGCAGGATGCCGTCGATCTCCTGGATCAGCTTGTCGTGGTCCTTGCGCAGCTCCTCGCGGCGCGCGCCGATCGTCGTGGCGAGGTCGTCGGCGATCTTCTGCACGACCTGCACGGGTGCGAGCGTGTCCTGCGCCTGTGCGGACGGCACGGCGAGCACGAACACGAGGGCGAGGGCCGCGGCCCATCCGAGCAGACGCTGCATGGTGGATCTCCTGATCGAGGTCATGGCTGGGGCGACGCCTCGGCACCGTCGGCCTTGGCGGGCGCCTTGCTGTCGCCGCCGACGAGGAACTTGCCGATGAGGTCCTCGAGCTGCATCGAGGATTGGGTCAACACGATTTCGTCGCCGTTCTTGAGCACGTCGGGCGAGCCGCCCGGCTGAATGCCAACGTACTGATCACCCAGTAAACCGCTGGTGAATATCGCCGCGGCCGAGTCGTCGGGCAGCGCCGCGAAGCGCGTGTCGATGGCGAGTTCGACGACGGCGTCGAGCGCCTTGTCGTCGAGCGCGATCGACTGCACCGAGCCGATGCGCACGCCGGCGATCTTGATCGGCGCACGCAGCTTGAGCTGGCCGATGTTGGAGAAGCGCGCCTTGACGACGTAGGTGTCGCCTTGCCGGTAATTGGCCAGCGACGTCGTCTGCGTCGCGAGATAGGCCAGCGCGGCGAAGCCCAGCAGGATGAACAGGCCGCTGCCGATCTGGAACGAACGTTTGGATTGGGTCATGGCGGGTCCGGTCACATCAGGAAGGCGGTCATCACGAAGTCGAGCGCGAGCACGACGATCGACGACGACACGACCGTGCGCGTCGTCGCGTAGGCGACGCCCTCGCTGGTCGGCGGCGTCGTGTAACCCTGGAACGTGGCGATGAGGGCGATCACCGCGCCGAACACGGTGCTCTTGACCACGCCGTTGACGACATCCTTCCAGACGTCGACGCTCGCGGTCATGTTGCCCCAGAAGGTGCCGTTGTCGAGGCCGAGCCAGCTCACGCCGACGAGGTGTGCACCGAGGATGCCCAGTGCATTGAAGATGCACACGAGCAGCGGCATCGCTAGAATGCCGGCGAGGAAGCGCGGCGCGACGACGTAGGCCATCGGATCGACCGCCATCATCTCCATCGCCGAAAGCTGGTCGGTCGCGCGCATGAGACCGATCTCGGCCGTGACCGAGGTGCCCGCGCGGCCCGCGAACAGCAGCGCGGTGACGACCGGCCCGAGCTCGCGGAACAGCGACAGCGCCACGACCGTGCCGAGCGCTGCGGTGCCGCCGAAGATCGACAGCGTGTAGTAGAGCTGCAGCGACAGCACCATGCCGACGAACAGGCCGCAGGTCATGACGATGACCAGGCTCATCGCACCGACGAACCAGACCTGGCGCACGGTCTCCTGGAAATGGCGCAGGCTGCGCGGGATCGCGGCGAGGATGCCGAACAGGAACAGCCCGGCCGAGCCGAGCTGGGCCAGCGACTCGGCGATCACGGACGGACGACGGGGCAGGTTCATGCTCGCGCCTCCGGGAAGCCGAGGTCGGCCGCGTAGTCGCGCGCCGGATATTGGAACGGCACCGGGCCATCGGCCTCGCCGCCGAAGAACTGGCGCGTCCACGGCGAGTCGCGTTCGGCCAGTTCGTCGGGATGACCTTGCGCGGCGACCTTGCCGCCCGCGATCAGGTAGACGTGGTCGGCGACGCGGCGCACCGCCGCGAACTCGTGCGCGACGAGGATGCTCGTGATGCCGAGCGTGTCGTTGAGCGTGCGGATCAGCTTGAGCACCTGGTTGAGCGCGATCGGGTCGAGGCCGACGAACGGCTCGTCGTAGATCATGAGGCTCGGGTCGCGCACGATGGCACGGGCCAGGGCGACGCGACGCGCCATGCCGCCCGAGAGTTCCGCCGGCATGAGGTGCGCGGCACCGCGCAGGCCGACCGCCTGCAGGCGCGTGAGCACGATCGTGCGCACGAGCTCTTCGGGCAGCCGCAGGTGCTGGCGCAGCGGGAACGCGACGTTCTCGAACACCGTGAAGTCGGTCAGCAGCGCCGAATTCTGGAACAGGTAGCCGATCTTCTCGCGCAGCGCGAAAAGCTTCGCGCGCGACAGCGTCGGCACGTTCTCGCCGTCGACGCGCACACTGCCCGCGTCGGGCGCGAGCTGACCGGTGACGTGGCGCAGCAGCGTGGTCTTGCCGGTGCCGCTCGGCCCCATGATCGCGGTCACGCGACCGCGCGCGATGTCGAGATCGATGCCGTCGAAGATCACCTTGCCGTTGAGCACGGTGCGCAGGCCGCGCACCTCGACGGCCGAGGCGGCGGGCATCGCTGCGGAACCGTCGCGCGTCGTCATTCGGGCTTCAGCAGGTCGTCGAGCAGCATCGCGTTGCGCACGAGCTGCACGTCGCGGCGCAGGCGCCGCGCAATGAAGATCGCACGCAGGTCCGCGAGTGCCTGGCCGAACTCGTCGTTGATCACGACGTAGTCGAAATCGACTGCGCGCCCGATCTCGACGCGCGAATCGGCGATGCGCCGCGCGATCTGTTCGGCACTGTCGGACGCACGCGTGCGCAGGCGCCGCTCGAGCTCCGCGCGCGACGGCGGCAGGATGAAGATGCTGAGCGCCTCCTCCCACTTCTCGCGCACCTGGCGCGCGCCCTGCCAGTCGATCTCGAGCAGCACGTCGCGGCCTTCGGCGAGCAGCGGCTCGACCGCGGCGCGTGCCGTGCCCTTGTAGTCGCCGTGCACGTTGGCGTATTCGAAGAACGCGCCGGCCTGTGCCATGTGCTCGAACACCTCGCGCGAGACGAAGTGGTAGTGCTGGCCGTCGACCTCGCCGGGACGCGGCGGGCGTGACGTGTACGAGACCGACAGCGCGATCGACGGCTCGCGCTCGAGCAGCGCCTTGACGAGGCTGGTCTTCCCTGCGCCCGACGGCGCGGCGACGATGTAGAGCGTGCCGGACACGGTCACTCCAGGTTCTGGATCTGCTCGCGCATCTGCTCGATGAGCACCTTGAGCTCGACCGCCGCCTTGGTGGTGCGCGGATCGGCGGCCTTGGAGCCCAGCGTGTTGGCCTCGCGGTTGAACTCCTGCATGAGGAAGTCGAGGCGGCGGCCGACCGCCTCGCGCAGGCCGAGGATGCGGCGCGCCTCGACGATGTGCGAACTCAGGCGGTCGAGCTCCTCGTCGACGTCCAGGCGCTGCAGCTGCATGACGATCTCCTGCTCGATGCGGCCCGGATCGACCGGCTGCTTGATCTCGGCGAGGCGCAAGTCGAGCCGCGCACGTGCGGCGGCACGCACTTCCGGCAGATGCTCGCGCACGCCGGCGACGATCGCCTCGATGCCGTCGAGCCGCTCGCGCACGAAGCCGGCGAGGCGCTCGCCTTCGCGTTCGCGCGTGGCGATGAATTCGCCGAGCGCCTCGTCGAGCAGCGACTGCGTCTGCTCGCGCAGGCTGTCGGCGTCGGGCGAGGTGTCGCGCAGCACGCCGGGCCAGCCGAGCACGTCGGTGAAGTTCACGCGCATCGACGGGAAGCGCGAGGTCAGCGCGGCCGCCGTGTCGGCGAGGCGGTCGACGACCTCCTGGTCGACCACGAGCGCGGCCGCACGCGTCGCCGCGGGCTTGAAGCGCACGGTCACGTCGACCTTGCCGCGCGACAGGCGCGCGTTGAGCGTCTCACGCAGCTGCGGCTCGAAGCCGCGCAGGTCGTCGGGCAGGCGCGGGCTGAGCTCGAGGTAACGGTGGTTGACCGAGCGCAACTCGATGCCGAGGTTGCCGTGCGCCGTCTCGCGTTCTGCGCTCGCGAAGGCGGTCATGCTGCGGATCATGGGGCGCCGGCCATCGGGGAAAGGCCGGCAATGGTAAACTGCGCGGCCGGATTGCCAAAGCACCCCCTCCCGCATGTCCTTGCAGCGCCCCAGCGGCCGCGCGCCCGACCAGTTGCGCCCCGTCACCTTCGAACGGCGCTTCACGCGCCACGCCGAAGGCTCCGTCCTCGTCTCGTTCGGCGACACGCGCGTGCTCTGCACGGCCAGTGTCGAGGACAAGGTGCCGCCATTCCTGCGCGGCAAGGGCGAGGGTTGGCTCACCGCCGAGTACGGCATGCTGCCGCGCGCCACCAAGGACCGCACCCAGCGCGAAGCCGCGCGCGGCGGCCAGGGCGGCCGCACGATGGAGATCCAGCGCCTGATCGGGCGCAGCCTGCGCGCCTGCGTGGACCGCGGTGCGCTCGGCGAGCGCACGATCACGTTCGACTGCGACGTGCTGCAGGCCGACGGCGGCACGCGCACGGCCGCGATCACGGGCGCCTACGTGGCCCTCGTCGACGCGATCGCCGGCCTCAAGGCCCGCAACGCATTCAAGCGCGACCCGATCGTCGGCGCGATCGCCGCGGTGTCGGTCGGCGTCTGGCAGGGCGTGCCCGTGCTCGACCTCGACTACGCCGAGGATTCGACCTGCGACACCGACATGAACGTCGTCATGAACGACGGCGGCGGCTTCATCGAGCTGCAGGGCACGGCCGAAGGCCACGCGTTCCGGCGCGAGGAGCTCGACGCCCTGCTCGGCCTTGCCTCGAGCGGCATCGCGGAACTGTGCCGCCTGCAGCGTGAGGCGCTCGCGGCAGGCTGATGCGGCGGGCCGACAACGGCGCACCGCCTCCCGACGCGGAGGATCCGATGACACGCATCGTTCTGGCCAGCAGCAACGCCGGGAAGCTCACCGAGATCCGCGACCTCCTCGCCGACACGGGCATCGCGCTCGTCGCGCAGTCCGAGCTCGGCATCGGCGATGCGGAGGAGACCGGTCTCACGTTCGTCGAGAACGCGATCCTCAAGGCACGCCACGCGGCCGCCCTGAGCGGACTGCCTGCACTCGCCGACGATTCGGGGCTGTGCGTGGACACGCTCGGCGGCGCGCCGGGCCTGCTGTCGGCGCGCTACGCCGGCGGCCATGGCGACAACGCCGCCAACATCGCCAAGCTGCTGATGGCATTGCACGGCGTACCGGACGATCGCCGCGGCGCGCACTTCCACTGCGTGCTCGCCCTGCTGCGCAGCGCCGACGACCCCGCCCCGCTGGTCGCCGAAGGGCGCTGGCGCGGCGCGATCCTCGACGCCCCGCGCGGCACCGGCGGGCACGGCTACGACCCGGTGTTCCTCGACCCGGCCAGCGGCCTCAGCGCGGCCGAACTCGACCCGGCCGACAAGAACGCGATCAGCCATCGTGGTCAGGCGCTGCAACGCCTGCGCGCCCTCTGGTCCGCGGACGGGCGTCTCGCCTGACGCCACCGCACGCCTTGCCGGGCCGCCGACGCGCCACCATGCTGTGACCCCATGCCGCTGACCGCCCCCCCGCTGTCGCTCTACGTGCACATCCCGTGGTGCGTGAAGAAGTGCCCGTACTGCGATTTCAACTCGCACGCGGTGCGCGACGGCGTGCCGCAGGACGCCTATGTCGACGCGCTGCTGGCCGACCTCGACGGCGACCTCGCGGATTTCGGCGCCGCATCGCAGGATCGCCCGCTCGCGAGCGTGTTCTTCGGCGGCGGCACGCCGAGCCTGTTCTCGCCGGCGTCGATCGGCCGCATCCTCGACGGCGCCGAACGGCGCCTCGGCTTCGCGCCCGGCATCGAGATCACGCTCGAGGCCAATCCGGGCACGATCGAGCACGGCCGCTTCGACGGCTACCGGAGCGCGGGCGTCAATCGCGTGAGTTTCGGCGTGCAGAGCTTCGACGACGACAAGCTGCGCCGGCTCGGACGCATCCACTCCGCCGATGACGCCGCCCGCGCGATCGGCGAGGCGCGCGACGCCGGTATCGACAACCTCAATCTCGACCTCATGTACGCGCTGCCGACGCAGGATCTCGACGGCGCGCTCGCCGACGTCGAGCGCGCGCTCGCGCTCGCGCCCGAGCACCTTTCGCACTACCAGCTCACGCTCGAACCGAACACGCTGTTCGCGTCGCGGCCACCGCCGCTGCCCGACAGCGACGCCGCCTGGGACATGCAGGAGCATTGCCAGCAGCGACTTGCCGAAGCGGGCTACGCGCAGTACGAGGTCTCGGCCTACGCACGCCCGGGCCGGCGCGCCGCGCACAACCTCAACTACTGGCGTTTCGGCGACTATCTCGGCATCGGTGCAGGCGCACACGCCAAGCTCACCGACGCCGCGGCCGGCACGATCACGCGCCGCGCCAAACAGCGCACGCCGCGCGCCTATCTCGAGCACGCCGCCACGTCGCGCCGGATCGCCAGCGACACATCGCTCGCATCGGCCGACCTGCCGTTCGAGTACATGATGAACGCGCTGCGCCTCGTCGACGGCGTGCCGCGCTCCGATTTCACCGCACGCACGGGCCTCGACGACGACGTCCTCGACGACGCGATCGGCGAGGCGACGGCACGTGGCTGGATCACGCGCGACGAAGCCGTCCTGCGCACGACCGACGAGGGCCAGCGCCTGCTCAACGACGTGATCGGCCTGTTCCTGCCGGAGCGCGAGCATGCTTGAGTTCGTCGTCGTGCACTGCCCGTACTGTGGCGAGGGCTTCGAGACCAGCGTCGACTGTTCGGCCGGCTCGCAGGCCTACGTCGAGGACTGCGCGGTCTGCTGCCGCCCGATCGAGGTGCACGTGCAGGTGGGCGACGACGAGGAACTGGTCGGCGTGTCGACGCGCCGCGACAGCGACTGACGGCCTGCGGCGCGATGCCGCCTCGCTTGCGGGTACCCCGGGCGGCACCTACACTCCGCGCCGCCGCAGGTGCCCTGCCGTCCATGACGGCGGGGTGAAACGGGAAGCCGGTGCGAAGGCTGGTCCGGGTGACGCTCACCCGCACCTTCCATTCCGGCGCTGCCCCCGCAACGGTAGGCAAGCCAAGCCTGGTCGAAACGCCACTGTGCCGAGCACGGGAAGGCGACCGGGTCGATGCCCAAGGCATCGCTTGCAAGCCCGGAGACCGGCCCGTGGCGGACGTCGACGACGTCCACAGTTCCAGGCGTCGCGGCGGGCGACGGACCGGATGGCTCGAAGCCCGGCTTCGTCCGCCCGTTCCTCCGTGCGCGCCTGGTGTCGCGGGTGCGCGTACCGGAGAAACCCATGTTCCGTCCTTCCCTGCTTTCCGTTTCGATCCTCGCCGCGTTCGCGGCGCCTGCCTCGGCCCTCGACATCGTCGAACAGCCCGACGTCGTCGTGACCGCCTCGGGCGTGTCGCAGACCGTCGACAGCGTGCTCGCCGACGTCAGCATCATCACGCGCCAGGACATCGACGCCAGCGTCGCGCGCGACACCAGCGACCTGCTGCGCCTGCAAGCCGGCGTCGACATCGCGCGCACGGGCGGTCCGGGCAGCCAGACCTCGGTGTTCCTGCGCGGCACCAACAGCAACCACGTGCTCGTGCTCGTCGACGGCGTGCGTGCCGCCGCGCTCGGTACCGGCGCGTTCACGTGGGAGACGCTGCCGCTCGACACGATCGAGCGCATCGAGATCGTGCGCGGCCCGCGTGCGAGCTACTGGGGCTCCGACGCGATCGGCGGCGTGATCCAGATCTTCACGCGCAAGCTCGACGGCGCGCGCGTGAGCCTCGGCTACGGCAGCGACAACGACCGCAAAGCCACCGCAGGCTACGGCGCGCGTGGCGACGCCGGCGGTTTCGCCGTGCAGTTCGGCTGGCGCGCGACCGACGGCTTCCCGAGCCAGAACGAGAACGGCTTCGGCTACGAGCCGAAGGACCACGGCTTCGAGAACCACTACGCGACGATCAGCGGCGATGCGCGCGTCGGCACGCAGACGCTGTCGGGCTCGATCACGCGCAGCGAAGGCGACGTCGAGTTCGCCGGCGGCGACTCGAGCTTCACGCAGCAGGTGATCAGCGGCGTGCTCGAAGGTGCGCTCGGCGCACAGTGGCAGCATCGCCTGCAGCTCGGCAACACGCGCGAGGACTACGAGACGCCGGCCTACTTCTCGCTGTACCGCAGCCGCCGCGACAGCATCGGCTGGCGCCACGACGTCGCGATCGCCGACAACCAGCGCATCGTCGCCGGCGTCGACCACGTCCGCGAGGAAGGCGACAACCGCGGCAGCTACGTCGAGAAGCGCGACAACACGGGCCTGCATCTCGGCTGGATCGGCAGCTTCGGCGCGATCGACACCGACCTCGCCGTGCGCCACGACGACAACAGCGAATTCGGTACCGCGACGACCGGCTCGGGCGCACTGGGCTGGCGCTTCGGCGATGCGGCCCGCGCCTACGCGAGCTACGGCCAGGGCTTCCGTGCACCGACGCTCAACGAGCAGTTCTCGCCGGGCTTCGGCGGCTTCTATGCCGGCAATCCCGCGCTCGATCCCGAGAAGTCGCGCAATGCCGAGGTCGGCGTCGAGTTCACGCCGGCCGAGGGACAGCGCTTCAAGGTCAACGTGTTCTCGAACCGCGTGCGCAACCTGATCAGCTTCACCGGCGTGGATTTCCAGGCCGAGAACGTCGCGCGCGCGAAGATCCGCGGCAGCGAACTCGCCTACGACGGCCGCTTCGGCGACTGGAACCTCGGCGCGACGTTCACCTGGCAGGATCCGCGCAACGAGGACACCGACACGCTGCTGCTGCGTCGCGCGAAGCAGAAGGCTTCCGTGGTGGCCGACTACCGCCTCGGCGAGGCCGGCACGGTCGGTGCGGAAGTGCTGTACGCCGGCACGCGCGACGACGTCGGTGGCATCGGCCTGCCGAGCTACACGCTGCTCAACCTGCGCACGAGCTGGCGCCTCGCCGCGGACTGGACGCTCGCCGCACGCGTCGAGAACGCGACCGACCGCGACTACGAGCTCGCCTACGGCTACAACACGCCGGGCCGCACGGGCTTCGTCGAAGTGACCTGGTCGCCGGCGAAGTGATCCGGCGATCCGCCGCGCCCCCGTGGCGCGGCGGATCGGGCCTGTTCGGTCCCTCGCGAGCGTGCCAGAATGCCGTGGCACGCGGACGGGGAGACGCCGTGGACCGGATGGCCAGAGGGACGGGATCGCAGGACGGCGCGCTGCGCGTCGTGCGCGTGGCCGAGCGCACGTTTCCGCGCCGGGTGCGCGCCCTGCTCGAGGGTCTGCTCGCCCGCACGGCCTTCTTCGACACCGCCTTGTCGCTGCTGTTCGACGAGATCGAGCAGCATCTCTTCAAGCAGGCCGATCGCGCCCACACCAACGAGCAGCAGGCCCGCATGTTCGAGTCGATCCGCGCGATCAAGCGCGGCAAGGCCGACATCATGCCGCGTTTCCTCGTGCATCTGGAGACGCGCCTCGCGTTGCTCGACGAGATCGTCGCAGCGCGCGGCAGCGCGTCCGCGACGCGCTCGTCGTCCCCGGCCAAGCTCGAGCTCGTCGACTCGAGCGACCTCGAGGTCTCGCTCGCGATGCAGGACATCGCGAGCAAGAGCGAGATCCGCCACACCCAGGCGCTTCACATGCTCGGCCACCGCCTCGGCGTGATGGCAGGCCGCCCCGCGTTCGACGCCGAGGACATGCCGCTGGCGCCGTTCGCGCTGGTCGAGGCCATGCGTTACGCGATCGAGGCGGTCGACATCGGCGTCAACGACCGCATCCTCGTGTTCCAGGCCTTCGATCGCGTGGTCATGGCCCAGGTCGGCACCTTCTACGAGGCGTGCAACCAGTACCTCGCCGACCAGCACGTGCTGGCCAACCTGCAGCCGCGCGTGCAGCGGCACATTCCCTCGAAAGCGGCTGATCCGCAGCCCAAGGCCGAACCCAAGCCCTCCGAAGCCAAGGCGGCACCGTCGCCCGAGGACGCAGCAGCGGCCGCGGCGAAGCCCGAGACACCCGCGCACGAAGGCACCGCGAACGCGAGGCCGGGAACCCCGCACGATGCCGCGGCGATGTCGCCACCCGCGCACGATCAGGCGCCGTCGTCGCCGACCGCCGGTGCGGCGGATCTCGCCGCCCAGCGCGACGCGGTCCTGTTCTCGACGTTGCGCCAGTTGCTCGCCGAACGCCGTCGCAGCCTCGGCGTGGCCCATGCTGCGCCGGCCGCGTCGTACCTCGCCACGCGCGACGACCTGCACAGCGTGCTCGACACGCTGCAGAAGCGCCCCGCAGGTTCGACCGCCGACCCGCGCCATCGCGCCCCCGGCCACCTCAAGCACGATCTCCTCAACCAGTTGCGCGCGCACAGCCCGCAAGGCCGCGCGCCCGTGCTGGCCGAAGAGGACTCCGACACGATCGACCTCGTCGGCATGCTGTTCGACTACATCGCGCAGAGCCTCGGTACGCAGGGCGCGGCCGCGCAGTCGCTGATGACGCGTCTGCAGGTACCGGTCCTGCGTACGGCGCTCGGCGACAAGACGTTCTTCACGAACCGCGAGCATCCTGCACGCGTTCTCCTCAACAGCGTCGCCGAGGCCGGCACGTTGTGGATGGGCGACGACGACGGCGACCGTGGTTTCGCGGACAAGATGACCTCGCTCGTCGATCGCGTGACGAACGAGTTCGACGGCGACGTGTCGCTGATCGAGAACCTCGTCGGCGACCTCGGCCGCCACGTCGCCCAGCTCACGCGCCGTGCCGAGATGGCCGAGCGCCGCCACATCGACGCCGCCAAGGGTCGCGAAAAGCTCGATCTCGCCCGCGAACGTGCGAACGGTGCGATCACCCGTCTGCTGTCGCGCTCCGGCAAGGTCCCGCCGATGGTGCGCGCGGTGCTCGAGCAGGCGTGGACCGACGTCCTCGCGCTGACGCTGCTGCGGCAGGGCGAGGAGAGCCAGGCGTACCGGCGACGCCTCGCCGTCGCCGACCAGCTGCTGAAACTCGGCGAAGGCGACGCCGCCTCGCGCGTGGACGCCGCGTTGCGCGACGAGGTGCGCAACGGCCTCGTGCAGGTCGGCCTGCATGCCGAGGAAGTCGACGGCGTGGTCGGCAAGCTGTTCGACACGGGCGGTGCGACCGGCGAGAAGAAAACCAGCCACACCGAACTCGCGTTCACGCTCAAGAGCAAACCGCGCCTCGGTGTCGACGGCGCCGCGCACGACCACCCGGAACCGCACGAGAAGGTCGCGACGGCTCCGCTCACGGGCGACGAACAGCGCATGCTGCAGCGCATCCGCTCACTGCCGTTCGGCACCTGGTTCGAGTTCGTCACCAACCAGCAGGGCACGACGGTGCGCCGCAAGCTCGCCTGGTTCTCGACCGTCACCGGACGCTGCCTGTTCGTCAACCAGCGTGGCGCGCGCGCCGAGGAGCGCTCGATGGACCAGCTCGCGCGTGATCTCGTGCGCGGCCAGGTGAAGCTCTACAACGCCGAGGGCGAGAGCATGATCGACCGGGCGTGGAAGGCCATCATGGGCACGCTGCAGCAGTTCGCCGGGCATCCCGGCAACGCGATGCCGGCATGAGGGGCATGCGATGAACGAACACCGCCGCTCGCCGCGCAAGACCGCCTACGTGACGATCCCGGTCACGAACGCGATGACCGAAGAACCGTTCGGCCGCATCGGCAACCTGTCGGCCGACGGCATGCTGCTCGTATGCAATCGCGCCGTGATGGACAACGCGCTGTTCCAGCTCACGTTCGAGCTCACCGACGCCGACGGCCGACCACACGCCCTCGAGGTCGGCGTGCACGAGCAGTGGAGCGAGCCCGCGAACGTGCCGGGTCAGTACTGGATCGGCTTCCAGTTCATCGACATCGCGCCACGCGACCGCATGGTGGTGGAATCCTGGCTCGGCGACCTCGCCGACTGACCGCCTCGACGCCGCCTCAGGCGCGCGTCGCGTAGGCCCGCAGGAACATCTCCACCGTGGCGCCGAGATGCGCTTCGATCTCGGCCTCGCCGAACGGCCCACCGCAGCAGCCGCACAGCAGGCGCGCGTGCAGCTCGCCCTTGAGCAGGCAGAAAAACTGGGACGAGGCGCGCTCGACGTCGGGGATCTCGAGATGCCCGGCCGCGATCTCGCGACGCAGCAGGTCGCCGAACACGCGCTGCACGACCTGCGGACCCGCCTCCCAGAACACCTGGGCGAGCTTCTGCGAGCTGCCGGTGCCCGCCGTCAGCAGGCGATGCAACGCGATCGATTCCTCGCTGACGATGAGGCCGAAGAACGCGCGCGCGATCACGTGCAGCTGCGTGCGCAGCGAGCCTTCGACGGGCACGTCGAACAGCTCCGGCGGCAACTGCTCGACGCACTTGATGCGCACGGCCTCGGCGAACAGCGTCTCCTTGTCCTTGAAGTGGCTGTACACCGTGAGCTTGGAGACGCCGGCAGACGCCGCGATGGCGTCCATGCTGGTGCCTTCGAAGCCGTGCTCGGGAAACAGCCGCTTGGCGGCCTCGAGGATGGCGGCACGTTTCTCGAGGTCCTTGGGACGACCCGGACCGGACGATCTGGCGATGGCTGCGTTCATCTAAAAAAATACTGGACTGACGGGTTCTGTTTAATTACTATACCACGCAGTTCATCATCTGTCGTCAGGGATTTCGAACGATGCATGCCTCGACGGTCGTCACGCGCGCGCTGGCCGCCCTGCTGGCCGTCGCCTGCCATGCGTGCAGCTCCCATGCCGAACCCCCTCCGCCGCCGCGCGTGGCCCGGGCGGCCCAGCCGCAACCGGCCGATGCACAGATCGTAGCAATCTATCCCGGCGAAGTACGCGCGCGCCACGAGAGCGGGCTCGGTTTCCGCGTCGCCGGCAAGCTGCGTACGCGCCATGCCGATGTCGGCTCGCGCGTCACCAAGGGCGACCTGCTCGCCGAACTCGATCCGCGCGACCTCGAACTCGGGCGCGCCAGCGCCGCGGCCGGACATGCGTCCGCGCTGGCCGCACTCAAGCTCGCCGAGTCCGAGCACGAGCGGTTCGCGGCGCTGCACGAGAAGCGCTTCGTGAGCCAGCTCGAACTCGACGCCAAGGCCAACGCCCTCGCTGCGGCGCAGGCGCGCGCGACCGAAGCGCGCGCCTCGCTCGACGTCGCCCGCAACCAGGCCGGCTACGCCGAACTGCGCGCCGACGCCGATGGCGTCATCACCGCGGTCGGTGCCGAACCGGGCCAGGTGGTCGCGGCCGGTCACGTCGTCGTGCAACTCGCCCACGACGGCGCCAACGAGGTCGAGATCAGCGTCCCCGAGCAGCAGGTCGCGCGCTACGCGCCGGGCCAGGACGCCACGATCGACCTGTGGGCCGACCGTGGTGAACCGCGACGCGGCCGGGTGCGCGAAGTCGCGCCGGGCGCCGACGCGACCACGCGCACCTATCGCGTGCGCGTCGCCTTCGAAGGTGACGCGGCGCCGCCGCGGCTGGGCCAGACGGCACGCGTGCATTTCGGCGGCGACGCCACCACCGACCAGTGGCTGGTACCGCTGAGCGCGCTGCACGAGCGCGACGGCAAGCCGGCCCTTTGGCGGATCGATGCGAAGACGCACCAGGTCGGCCTCGTGCCGGTCACGGTCGCGAGCTACGGGGAACACGGCGCCATCGTCGGCGGCGTCACGCCCGACGCGTGGATCGTCACCGCCGGCGTGCACCGCCTGCGTGACGGCGAGGTCGTGCGGCCGGTCGATGCGCGCAATCGTCCCGTGATGTTCTGAATCCCGAGGTCAAACCCTCCCCGCTGCGTCGCCGCAACGCCCTCCCCCAGGCGGCGGCACGGCGGGGAGGCCTTTTCCCACGAGCCGGTCGCGACGCATGTCCGCCTTCAACCTCTCCGCCTGGGCCCTGCGCAACAAGGCGCTCGTGCTCTACGTGATCGTGCTGCTCGGCGCGATCGGCGCGTGGTCGTACCGCGGGCTCGGCCAGGCGGAGGATCCTCCGTTCACGTTCAAGATCATGGTCGTGCAGACGCTGTGGCCCGGCGCGACCGCGACGGAAGTCGCCGACAAGATCAACGAGGCCATCGAGAAGAAGCTGCAGGAACTGCCCGAACTCGACTACCTGCGCAGCTACGCGCGCCCGGGCGAGTCGCAGGTGTTCTTCATCGTGCGCGACTCGATCCCGTCCTCGCGCGTGCCCGAGGTCTGGTACCAGGTGCGCAAGAAGATCGGCGACATGCGCCACCAGCTGCCGGCCGACATCCGCGGCCCGTTCTTCAACGACGAGTTCGGCGACACCTACGGCAACATCTACGCGCTCGGCGGCGAAGGCTTCGACGACGAAGCCCTGCGCGAGTACGCCGAGCGCGTGCGCCTGGAGCTGCTGCGCGTGCCGAACGTCGCGCGCATCGAGCTCGTCGGGCGGCAGGATCCCAAGGTCTACGTCGAGGTGTCCAACGCCAAGCTGGCGATGCTCGGCGTGACGTTCGCCGAAGTGCAGCGCACGCTCGAGGCGCAGAACGCGGTGATCCCGGCCGGCAGTTTCGAGACCGCGACCGACCGCATCCACGTGCGCACGAGCGGCGCGCTCGACTCGGTCGAGGCGATCCGCGAGCTCGCGATCCGTGGCTCGAACGGTCGCACGTTCCGGCTCGGCGACATCGCCACGGTCGAGCGCGGCTACGTCGACCCGCCGCAGCCGCGCATGCGCTTCATGGGCAGCGACGTGATCGGCATCGCGGTGTCGATGCGCAGCGGCGGCGACATCATCGCGCTCGGTCACGACCTCGAGGCCGCGACCGCGCGCATCGGCGCCTCGCTGCCGGTCGGCCTCGAGCTGCACAAGGTGTCGGACCAGCCCGCCGCGGTGCAGCGCTCGGTGCGCGAGTTCGTGCAGGTGCTCGCCGAAGCGGTCGCCATCGTGCTGCTCGTGAGCTTCTTCTCGCTCGGCCTGCGCAGCGGGATCGTCGTGGCGATCACGATCCCGCTCGTGCTCGCGATGACGTTCGCGTCGATGCACTACTTCGGCATCGGCCTGCACAAGATCTCGCTCGGCGCGCTCGTGCTCGCGCTCGGCCTGCTCGTCGACGACGCGATCATCGCGGTCGAGATGATGGCCATCAAGATGGAACAGGGCATGGACCGTGCCGGCGCGGCCGCGTTCGCCTACACGTCGACGGCGTTCCCGATGCTGACCGGCACGCTGGTCACGGCGGCGGGTTTCCTGCCGATCGCGACCGCGAAATCGGGCACCGGCGAGTACACGCGCGCGATCTTCGAAGTCGTCACGATCGCGCTGCTGCTGTCGTGGATCGCCGCCGTCGTGTTCGTGCCCTACCTCGGACATCGCCTGCTGCCCGACCCGCACGCCGCGCGTGAACCGGCACCGGGCTCGTTGGCCGCGCGCTTCGCGAGCCTGCGCGCGCGCCTGCCGGGATGGCTCGGCGGCGGAGCCGCCCATGCGACGCATGCCGCTGATCCCTACGCGACGCCGTTCTACCGACGCTTCGGCGACCTCGTGGGCTGGTGCGTGGATCACCGCCGCATCGTCATCGCCGCCACGATCCTGCTGTTCGGCCTCTCGGTGTACGGATTCCGCTTCGTGCAGCAGCAGTTCTTCCCCGATTCGACGCGTCCCGAGCTGCTCGTGGACCTCAAGCTCGCCGAGGGCGCCTCGCTCGATGCGACCGCCGAACAGGTGCGCAAGCTCGAGGCCTGGCTGGCCGAGCGCCCGGAGCTCGAGAATCATGTGAGCTACGTCGGCTCGGGTTCGCCGCGCTTCTACCTGCCGCTCGACCAGCAGCTGCCGCAGGCGAGCTTCGCCGAGTTCGTGCTGCTCACGCACAGCCTGCCCGAGCGCGAGAAGCTGCGCAGCGACCTGCTCGCGCTGTTCGAGAACGACTTCCCCGAGCTGCGTGCGCGCGTCGTGCGCCTCGAGAACGGCCCGCCGGTCGGCTATCCCGTGCAGTTCCGCGTGTCCGGCGAGGATCTCGCCACGGTCCGCACGCTGGCACGACGTGTTGCCGACGTCGTGCGTGGCAACGTGCACGCACGCAACGTCAACCTCGACTGGGAAGAGCCGAGCAAGACCGTTCGCCTCGTCGTCGACCAGGAGCGCGCCCGTGCACTCGGCGTCACCTCGCAGGATCTTTCCGGCTTCATGCAGAGCTCGCTGACCGGCGTGCCGATCACGACCTACCGCGAGCGCGACCAGCTCATCGGCGTCGTCCTGCGCGGCACCGCCGAGGAGCGCGCGCGCCTGAGCCTGTTGCCCAACCTGTCGGTGCCGACCGCCTCGGGCCGCAGCGTGCCGCTCGCCCACATCGCGACGCTCGAGTACGGCTTCGAGGAAGGCATCATCTGGCGCCGCAACCGCCTGCCGACCGTGACCGTGCGCGCCGACACCGACGGCACGATGCAGCCGGCCACGGTCACCGCGCAGATCCTGCCCGCACTCGACGCGGTCCGCGCGGACCTGCCGCCCGGCTACCTGCTGCAGATCGGCGGCGCGGTCGAGGAGTCGGCCAAGGGGCAGGGCTCGGTCAACGCCGGCATCCCGCTGTTCCTCGTCGTCGTGCTGAGCGTCCTCATGCTGCAGCTGCGCAGCTTCCAGCGCGTCATGCTCGTGGTCCTCACGGCGCCGCTCGGCATCATCGGCGTGGTCCTGTTCCTGCTCGTGTTCCGCGTGCCGTTCGGCTTCGTCGCGATGCTCGGCACGATGGCGATGTTCGGCATGATCATGCGCAATTCGGTGATCCTCGTGGACCAGGTCGACCACGACATCGCCGCCGGCGTGGCGCCGTACGATGCGGTCGTCGGCGCCACGGTGCGCCGCTTCCGTCCGATCGTGCTGACCGCGCTCGCCGCCGTGCTGGCGATGATCCCGTTGTCGCGCAGCGCCTTCTTCGGACCGATGGCCGTCGCGATCATGGGCGGATTGACCGTCGCGACCGTATTGACCTTGCTGTTCCTGCCCGCACTTTACGCGGCGTGGTTCAAGGTGCGGCGCGGTGAAGACCGCAAGGCCGGGTTGGCCCGGCCCTTGCTCACGTGATTCTGAGGCAACCCCGCTCGCCCTTCCGGCATCTCCGGAGGGTCGGCGGAAACGACGAGGTGGATGATGGGTGATGCAGCGTTGAATCTGGCCGTACCGGCCCCACACACCGCGACGGACTGGCCGTTGCGTCTGGCCCAGCAGGCGTTCGCCCAGGTCATCGAGGCACCGGCCGCGCTGGACCGCTTCGCTGCGTCCGGGCGTCGCCAGGCGGCACGGCAGGCACTGTCCGCGCTGTCCGTGGACGACCGCGGACCGCTCGAGCGCTGGCTCGCGCTGCAGCTCGTCACCGCGGCTGCGGAACGTGCGCGCGACGCGCTCGCCTCGCTGGCCGGTGTCGACGCGCTGCTGACCGCGGCGGTACGCGCACAGCTCGCGCGCACGGCGGCCGCGTTCTCGCGTGCCGGTGGACGCCTGCAGCCCGTGGCGTGAGCGCGCGGCGGTGACTTCCGGCACTTCGATGCGCGAGGTGCCGACGACGAAGGTTGATGTGCCGGCACACGTTCCAGCGCTATGCTTTCGCCCCTTTTGCCCGATGATCCTGGAACCGTGATGTCGATGAATCCCGAACTGGCCCGCAACAACATGGTCGAGAACCAGGTGCGCACCTGGGAGGTGCTCGACGCGCGCGTGCTCGAGACACTCGGCACGGTGCGGCGCGAGGATTTCGTGCCGGAGCGCTACCGCGCCACCGCCTTCGCCGACATCGAACTGCCGATCGGCCACGGCGAATACATGATGAAGCCCGTCATCGAAGGCCGCGTCCTGCAGGCGCTGGCGCTCGAATCCGGACAGTCGGTGCTCGAAATCGGCACCGGATCCGGATTCCTGACCGCCTGCCTCGCGCGCCTCGGCGGCCAGGTGACGAGCGTCGAACAGCATGCCGACCTCGCCGATGCCGCGCGCGCCCGCCTCGCGCAGGCCGGCGTCGCCAACGCACGCGTCGACACCGCGGAAGCCCTGCTCGCGTATGAACCCCGCGAGCGTTTCGATGTCGTCGTACTGACTGGCGCGGTGTATGCATTGCCCGACCGCGTGCGCGCCTGGGTCAAGCCCGGCGGCCGCCTCTTCGCGATCAGCGGGGAGTCGCCGGCGATGCAGGCGATGCTCCATACGCGCATCGACGACACGCGCTGGCAGTCCGAGAGCCTGTTCGAAACCGATATTCCCTACCTGGGCAACGCGACGCCGCCACGACGCTTCTCGCTCTGACGCGACGCTGCCCCGGAACCCGCTTCTTCTCCGAGGATGATCCCGATGACCCGCACCCGCTCCCTGCCCTTCGCGCTGGCCCTGGCCATCGCGGGCGGCGCCCCGCTCGCGCACGCCGACGACCTCGTGCAGATCTACCACGAAGCCCGCGCGTCGGACCCGCAGCTCGCCGGTGCCGAGTCGACCAAGTACGCGACCGACGAGAACGTCGACCAGGCCCGCGCGGCGCTGCTGCCGCAGATCGGCGCGAGCCTGTCCTACGACCGCACGCGCGGCAACAGCAGTGGCGCGCAGTTCGTCAACAACGTGGACGGCAGCCAGAGCCTCGTCAACGTGAGCAGTTCGAGCACGGACTACAAGCGCACGCTGAGCGGCAACCTGCAGCAGAGCATCCTCGACATCAGTCGCTGGACCACGCTCAAGTCCGCGCGCGCGAGCGCACAGGCCGGCGATTCGACCTACGAGGCCGCGCAGCAGGATCTCTTCATCCGCGTCTCGACGGCCTACTTCGCCGTGCTCACCGCGCAGGACGCGCTCAAGTTCGCACAGGCCAACGAGAGCGCGCTGAACCGCCAGATGGAGCAGGCCCAGCAGCGCTTCGAGGTCGGCCTGTCGGCGATCACCGACGTCAACGACGCCAAGGCCCAGCACGACACCGCCGTGGCCAACGTGATCAGCGCGCAGAACACCCTCGACGACAACCGCGAGGCACTCCGCCAGCTCACCGGCAAGGAGCCGGGCGATCTCAAGAAGCTGCGCCAGAAGCTCCCGCTCGACAAGCCGACGCCCGAGAACGCCGAGGAATGGGTCGGCGTGGCGACGCGCGAGAACCCGGCCCTGCAGTCCTACGCCTATCAGCTCGACGCCGCCAACGCGAACGTCAACACCGCGCGTGCCGGCCATCTGCCGACCCTCAACGGCCAGGTGCTGTACTCGAAGACCCCGACCTGGGGTGACTCGACCTCGTCGCGCGTTCCGGGCGAGTTCCACACCAACGGGGAGAGCTGGGGCACCACGATCGGGGTTTCGCTGACCGTGCCGATCTTCTCGGGCGGCGCGACGCAGTCGCGCGTGCGCCAGTCGATCCACCAGCGCGACTTCGCGCAGGACCAGCTCGAGCTGCAGCGCCGTCTCGTCGAGCGCAGCACGCGCAACAACTACCGTGCGGTGATCGCGGGCGCGAGCCAGGTCGAGGCCACCGGCCAGGCCGTCGTGTCGGCACAGAGCTCGCTCGACGCGACGCAGGCCGGCTACGAAGTCGGCACGCGCACGATCGTCGACGTGCTGATCAGCCAGCAGCAGCTGCTGCAGGCACAGAGCAGCAACTCGCAGGCACGCCACAACTTCGTGCTGAGCGGCCTGCTGCTCAAGCAGTCGGCCGGCGTGATCCAGGTCAGCGACCTCGAAGCGGTCAACGCACTGCTCGAGTGATTCCGCTGCTTCCCGCGCGCCTTCACGGGCGCGCGGGAGCACCTTCGAGCATCGTTCCGACGATCTGCAGCGTACGCTGCACCGCGCCTCGCTCGCGCATGACCACGCCACGCGCCGCCTCGCCCATCGCGATGCGCTCGGCATCGTTGGCCAGCAGTTTCACGACCACCGCGGCCAGGCCCTCCGCGTCTTCCACACGCACGACGGCGCCGGCCTCGACGAGGCCCTCGGTCACTTCCTCGGCATTGAACATGTGCGGCCCGACCACGATCGGCATGCCGAGCGCAGCCGGCTCGAGCAGGTTGTGCCCGCCGATGGGTTCGAGGCTGCCGCCGACGAAGGCGAGATCGGACGCCGCGTAGAAATCGAGCAGCTCGCCCATCGTGTCGACCACGAAGCACTGGCAGTGCTCGTCGGCATTGCCGTCCTCGCTGCGCGTGCGCGTCGTGAAGCCGAGCGAACGGCAGGCCGATGCGACCGGCTTGAAGCGCTCGGGGTGACGCGGAACGATGACGAGCAGCGCATCGGGGAAACGCTGCAGGATCGCCGTGTGCGCCTTGAGCACGGGCAACTCCTCGCCTTCGTGCGTGCTCGCGGCGATCCACACGGGCCGCTTGCCGCCCCAGCTGTCGCGCAGGCGCGCACCGATGACGGGCAGGCCTTCGGGCAGCTCGATGTCGAACTTGAGGTTGCCGACCACCGACAGACGGGACACCGCGGCACCGAGCGCACGCAGGCGCTCGGCGTCGATCGGCGATTGCGCGGCGACGTAGTTCGCGCAGCGGATCGCGCGCCGTGCGAGCGCGCGCACGGGGCCGTAGCCGCGCAGGCTGCGCTCGGAAAGGCGCGCGTTGGCGACGAGGATCGGAATGCCGCGCTCGCGGCACGTGATGAACAGGTTCGGCCATATCTCGGTTTCGAGGATCACCGCGAAACGCGGATCGACGCGATCGAAGAAGCGGCGCACCGAGGCCGGCAGGTCGTAAGGCAGATAGACGTGGAACACGCGATCGCCGAACAGCTTGCGCACGCGCTCCGAACCGGTCGGCGTCATCGTCGTGACGACGAACGGCGCGTACGGGTACTCGCGCATCAGCGCCTCGATCAGCGGCGCGGCCGCATTGACCTCGCCCATCGACACGGCGTGCACCCAGATGCTGCGGCGGATGCCGGGATCGGGGAAGAACGCGAAGCGCTCACGCCAGCGCGAGAAGTAGCCGCGCTGGCGCAGTCCGCGCGCCGCGAGCCGGTACAGGATCACCGGCGTCAGCAGATACATGGTCAAGGTGTAGAGGAATCGCAGCATCGCAACGCGCGGGACCGGACAGGACGCAGCAGTATACGACCCACCCGCGCGTAGGCAGATCGGCGCCACGCCGCCATAATCGTGGCGATGACCCGCGACCTGCCTCCGTTCCGCGCCGCCTTTCTCGCACCGCGCCACTGGCCGGCGTGGCTCGGCGCCGGGCTGATCTGGCTGCTCGCGCGCATGCCGTACCGGATGCTGATGCGCGTCGGCGGCGTGTTCGGTGCGATCGCGACGCGCGCGATGGGATCGCGCAAGCGCGTCGCGGCGCGCAACCTCGCGCTGTGTTTCCCTGACCTGTCCGATGCCGGGCGCGCCGAGCTGCTCGACGCCAACCTGCGCGACAGCGGACGCATGCTCGTGGAGTTCGCGCTGGCGTGGATGGGCTCGCGACGCGCGATCCTGCGCGTGCCGGTCACGATCGAAGGCCTTGAGCACCTCGAGGCGGCGCAGGCCGCCGGACGTGGCGTGTTGCTGACCGGCGCGCATTTCTCGCACCTCGAACTCGCCGGCCGGCTGCTCGTCGAGCACGCCGGCGTCGCGCTCGCAGGCATGTACCGCGTGCACGGCGATGCCGCGTTCGAGTGGGTGATCCGCCGTGCCCGCGCGCGCTACGCGGCGACGATGTTCCGCAAGGACGAGTTGCGTGCCTGCGTGCGCTGGATGCGCGACGGCGGCCGCGTCTGGTACGCGCCCGACCAGGACATGCGTGGCAAGGACGCGGTGTTCGTGCCGTTCTTCGGCGTCGCCGCGTCGACGATCACGGCCACGCACCATCTCGCCCGCCTGTCCGGCGCGGTGGTGGTGCCGTTCTTCCACCGCCGCCTGCCCGGCGGCGGCTACGCGCTGCGGCTCGAAGCCCCGCTCGAGGATTTCCCCGGGGACGATGTGGTCGTCGACACGGCGCGCGTCAACGCCGCGATCGAACGCATGGTCCGCGAGGCACCCGAGCAGTACCTTTGGATCCACCAGCGTTTCAAGACGCGGCCGGCGGGCGAGGCGCCGGTCACCTGATCATCGGCAAGGAGGGGAAAGATGACCTTCGTGTGGATCGTCGGCGGCATGATCGCCGGCGGCATGTTCGCGGGGACGTTCGGCAGCGACGGCTGGATCGCCGTCGCCTGCGGTGCGGTATTCGGCTGGCTTCTGGCGCGCCAGCGTGACATCGGCCAGCGGCTCGATACCGCCGAGTCACGCGTGGAGAGCCTGCAGCGGCTCATCGTCGTACGCGAAGGTGCGCGCGCGTCCGGTGCGGGCGTGGCCACCGCGACCGTCGTGGACGAACCGGTCGTCGCGCCGGCACCTCCGCCCGTGTTCGCGGGCGCCACGGCCTCCGTTGCGATACCCGCGCCCCCTCCGGTGCCGGATCCCACGCTGGCGCCTGCCCCGCCTCCGGTACCGCCACGCGTCGCGCCGTTGCCTGCACGCCCGCTGCCGCCGCTCCCTCCGTCCGAACCGCCGCAACCCGACGTCGTCGAACGCGCGATCGATGCGGTCAAACGCTGGTTCACCGAAGGCAACGTGCCGGTCAAGGTCGGCATGCTCGTGCTGTTCGCGGGCGTCGCCGCCCTGCTCAAGTACGCCGCCGACGAGGGCTGGTTCACGCTGCCGATCGAGTTCCGTCTCGCCGGCGTCGCGCTCGCCTCGATCGCCGCGCTCGCGTTCGGCTGGCGCCAGCGCGAGAAGCGGCGCGCGTTCGCACTGAGCCTGCAGGGTGGGGCGATCGGCCTGCTCATGCTGGTCGTGTTCGCCGCGTTCCGCCTGTACGGCCTGTTGCCGCCTGTGGCGGCATTCGCGCTGCTGGTGATCCTCGTCGCGGGCATCGGCGTACTCGCCGTGCTCCAGGACGCCGTCGCGCTGGCCGTACTCGGCATCCTCGCCGGTTTCGCCGCGCCGATCCTGATCTCGACCGGCACGGGCAACCACGTCGCGCTGTTCTCGTACTACGCGCTGCTCAACGTCGGCATCTTCGCGATCGCGTGGGTGCGCCCCTGGCGTGCACTCAACCTGCTCGGTTTCTTCTTCACCTACGCGATCGGCACCGCCTGGGGCGTGCTGAGTTATCGCCCCGAGCTCGCGCCGACGACGCAGCCATTCCTCGTGCTGTTCTTCCTGCTCTACGTCGCGATCCCGATCCTCTACGCGTGGCGTCGTGGCGCGTCCGCGCGTGATGCGATCGACGGCACGCTCGTGTTCGGCAATCCGCTGTTCGCGTTCGCGCTGCAGGCTGCCCTGCTCGAGGGCGAGCGCATGCCGCTCGCGGCCTGTGCGCTGGGCCTCGGCGTGTTCTACGTCGTGCTCGCGCGCTTCGTGATCGGCCGTGCGCGCGTCCTCGGCGAGTCGTTCGCGATCCTCGCACTCGGCTTCGGCACGCTGGCGGTACCGCTCGCGCTGTCGGCGCGCGCGACCGCGAGCGTGTTCGCGCTCGAAGGCGCGGCACTCGTGTGGCTCGGCCTGCGCCAGGAACGCCGCCTGCCGCAGTGGATCGGCATCGGCCTGCAGCTGCTCGCGGCCGCGGCCTTCGTGATCGGCTCCACCGGTGCACGCGACGACACGCTCGTGTTCCTCAACGGCACCTTCGCGGGAGCACTGCTGATCGCCGCCGCCGCGCTCGCCAGTGCGTGGCTGTTCAAGCGCGCGCAGAAGCCGATCGGTTGGGCCCTCGTGCTCTACCTGTGGGGTCTCGCATGGTGGATGGCCGCAGTCGCCGGCGACATCGAACGCTTCGTGCCGCGCGAGTGGCAGATGGCGGCGATGCTCGCCCTCGTCGCGTTCACCGCGTGGGTGCTCGGCGAAGCGACGCGCCGGCTGCCCGACGTCGCGCTGCCGTGGACGATCGCGGTGCTGCACGGCTTCGCACTCGTGCTCGGCATCGCGATCGCCGTCGACGTGCAGCCGTTCGCAGGCTGGAACCTCGCCGCGCTGGCCGCCTACGCCGTGCTCGGTGCACGCTCGCTCGCCTGCGTGCGGACGCAGGTGCGCGAACCGGTCGCGTTCGCACACCTCGTGTGGCTGTGGACGTGGACCGCAGTCGTGGCGCTGGCGCTGGCTCGCTTCGCACGCGACGCCACGCTCGGCTCGGGCTGGGTCACGGCGGCCGCATGGCTGCCGCTGATCGCGGCGTTCCTGCTCGTGCTGCGTGCGCCGCGACTCGTCGGCATACCGCTCGTCGCGCGCCTGCACGAGTACCGCGCGGCGATCCTCGCGACCCAGGCCGGCGCGCTCGCGCTGCTGCTCGCGGGCAGCGTATTCAACGCCGGTGCGAGCACGCCGCTCGCCTTCATCCCGCTGCTCAATCCGCTCGAGCTCGCCCAGCTCGTCGCGCTCGCTGCGCTCGTTCTGTGGATCCACGACGACGACGCGCCGGCGACGTTCCGCGAGCACCGCGCGATGCTGCTCGGCGTGGCCGGCTTCGTGCTCGTCACGTCGGCGACACTGCGTGCCGTCCATCATCTCGCCGGCATCGGCTGGCACGACGGCCTGCTCACCGCGAGCGTGTCGCAGATGAGCCTGTCGGTGGTCTGGAGCGTGCTCGGTGTCGCAGGCTGGGTGATCGGCTCGCGCCGCGGCAGTCGCCCGCTGTGGATCGCGGCGGCCGTGCTCATGGGCATCGTGCTGCTCAAGCTGCTGCTGATCGACCGCCAGCACCTCGGCAACCTGTTCGGCATCGCCTCGTTCATCGCCTACGGCCTGCTCTGCACGCTGATCGGCTACCTCGCGCCGGCACCGCCGCGCGAGCCCGAGGCGGAGGCCACCGCATGAACCATCCCGCTGCTGCCTTGTTCGTGCTCATGCTCGCCGCGTCGAGCACCGCGCAGGCCGTGAGTGTCGACGACTTCGCCGTCACGTTGCCGCTGGACGCGGATGCCGCACGCTCCGCGGCCTGGCAGGTCGAACTCGGTACCGAGGTCTACGGATGGTCGACCGACGGGGCGTTGCGCGACGTGATCGTCGTCAACGCCGATGGCCAGCCCGTACCGACGATGGCGTGGTCGCCGGCGCCGTCGACGACGACTCCACCGGCGCTCGCACGCGCGCCACTGCTCACGCTGCCGACCGTGCCGACAGGCCGGCTGCCGCGCGACCTCGCGTTCGTCGTCGAGCGCGATGCGGAAGGACGGTTGCGCAGCCTCGAGGCACGCGATGTCGAGGCCGGCATGTCGCGGCGCGGCACCATAGGAAGAGGCGGCACGCGTGCTCCCGCTTCGGGAGGCCCGTGGGAAACACCGGCGGATACTTCTTCGTCACCCGAATGGCTGGTCGATCTCGCGGCATTCCCGGACGGCATCGACACGCTCGCCTTCACGTGGAGCGCGCCGACCGACGGCGTCGTCGCGCGCTTCTCGATCGAGGCCGGAGACGACCTGCAGCAGTGGCGACGCCTGCGTTCGGACGCGACGGTCGTGCTGCTCGACCAAGCGGGCACGCGCATCGATCGACGCACGATTCCGCTCGAACCCTTGCGTGCGACCTATCTTCGCCTGCGGCGTGCCGATGCGGGGCCGGCGCTCGAAGGGCTCGCGGTCGAGGTCCGAGCCCGGACCAAGGGCGCACCGCCACCGGCCATGCACTGGATCGCCGCGCAGGCGATCACGCCAGCCGCCGGCTCACGCCACGTCGACTACACGCTTCCCGCGGCCGTGCCGTTCGAAGCAGTCCGCGTCGGCTTCGCACAGGCCAACGCACTGGCCGACCTGACCCTCTCCACTGCGACCACGAGACCCGCGCATGCCGAGCCGTCGTGGTCCACACGGGCGCGCTTCGTCGCGTTCCGCCTGAGCCTCGACGGCAGCGTGGTCGACAGCGGCGAGATCGCGGTGCCCGCATCGTCGCGCGTTCGCGACCTTCGCCTCGAGACGGCATCGGGGTCGCTGTCGGCACCGACGCTCGAGGTCGGCTACCGACCGGCGCGCCTCGTGTTCCTCGCCGAGGGCCCCGCGCCGTATCGACTCGCCGTCGGCAGCGTCCGCGAACGACGCACCGATGCCCCGCTGGAGGCCGTGCTCGCGACGCTGCGCGCCCGCTCCGGTGCGGACTGGCAACCGCCCCTCGCGGCAGCCGGTGCCGTCGTCGAAGCCGGCGGCAAGGGGGCACTCGAGGCCGCTCCGGTCGACGACGGCAGCACGCGAAAGCTCGCGCTGTGGATCGTACTGGTGGCCGGCGCGGCCCTCGTGGCGGGATTGTCGCTGTCGCTGCTGCGCTCGGCGCGCCGCAAGGACTAGCCGTCGCGCGCGTCGCGATCACCGAGCGCGGCGACGAACAGCGCGAGCAGCCACCAGAACAGCAATCCCCACCACGCGGAATAGAACGCGAGGTGGGTATTGAGCGGGAACGTCATCGCGACGAGGGCGAGGCCCGGCGCGAACGCGCGGCCGCGCGATGCGGGATCCGCACGCCGCCACGCACGCACGGCGATCACGACGCCGGCGATCCAGAACGCGAGCCCGACGATGCCGGTCTCGCTGAGCACCTCGAGCACGATCTGGTGCGCATGGTAGGCACCGACCTCGGCGCCTTCCCAGGCGAAACGGTCGCCCTCCCGCGCGAACGCGAGGTAGGCGTGGCGATAGCCGCGTGCGCCGACGCCGGTCCATGGATGCGCCTCGATCATCGTCGCCGACGTGCGCCAGATGCTGATGCGCCCCGCGGAAGCATCGTCGAGGGCTTGTTCGGTGCCTTGCAAGGCCTGCAGGCTCTTGTCGATCCGCGCCTCGAAGCCGGCGTCCGATCGCCAGGCCGTCACCATGGCGAACAGCACGGCGACGACCGCGCCGACCACGAGCGGAAGGAAGCGCTTGAGATTGCGTGTCTCGCGCCATGCGAACACGACCACGACGAGCGCGAAGCACAGCCACGCCGCGCGAGATCCCGACAACAGCACCGGCACGAGCATCACGGCGAACGCGGCGAGCAGGCCGAGGCGTCCACCGAGGCTGCGCGCGACGACGAAGACGAACGGCGACAGCACGGCGAGCACGGGACCGAGCTTGAGGTTGTCGGCGCCGAAGATGCCCGACAGCCGCTCGGCCTCGGGCGCACCGCCGAGGCTGTAGCCGAAGATCCACTGGACCCACGCATCGAGGAGCCAGAGGCCGACCACGGCGGCGGTCGCGAGCAGCATCGGCGGCGAGGTCGACGGCTTGCGCATCGCCCACGCGACGAACCACGCGAACGGCAGGAAGCGCAGCGTCGACGCGGCCGTGCTCCAGGTCTTGCCGGGGTCGACCGCAGCGATGCCCGAGGCGGCGACCGGCAGCCAGTAGCACGCGAACAGCAGCGTCGCGAGCCGAACGGCGCCGTCGCGCATCGAGGGCGCGAGCATGCCGCGCGCGAGCAGGACGAGGCCGGCGATCGCACCGACGAGGACAGGCAGCTCGGACGAGCGGCCGACCGGCAACAGCACGAGCACGGCGAGCACGACGACGAGTGCCGCGCGTTCGGCGCGCGTCGACGCGGCCGCCCCCATCACGGACCCGCTCACGCGCCGGCGACCTGCTCGTACAGCGCGAGCGTGTTGGCCTTCATGTCGGCGAGGCGGTAGCGCGTCAGAGGCGCGATCGCGGGCGCCGCACGCAGCAGCTCCGCCGCACGCTCGGTGAGCCGCGCACGATCACCGGGCGGCACGCGACCCGCCGGGTAGAGGTCGGTCAGCAACTCGTCGACGCCACCGTGCGCGTAGCCGATCACGGGCCGGCACAGCGACAAGGCTTCGATCACGGTGCGCCCGAACGATTCGGGCGGGTTGCTGAGCTGCAGCACGAGCGTCGACACCGCGAGCACGTCGGCGACGTCGGCACGCGGCACGCTCATCGCGATCCGGTCGGCGACGCCGCGCGAGCGCGCGAGCGCCTCGAGCTCGGCCACATACGCCTCGCGCCCGGGCTCGATCACGCCGAGCAGCAGCAGCCGCACGTCGACGCCACGCGCGCCGAGGTCGGCGAGCAGTTCGATCGCGTCCGCATGGCCCTTGAGCCGCGTGCCACGCCCCGGCAGGGTCATGAGCGGAGCACCGGCAAGCTGCGGAAACTCGGCGAAGAAGCGCGTGCGCCAGTCGTCGTCGGGCTGGTGGCCGAACGGAAACTCGCGCACATCGACGCCACGCGGGATCAGCACGAGGCGCGCGGGATCGGTATCGGGATAGTGCCGCAGGATATGGTCGCGGACCATGTTGGACACGCAGATGACGCGCTCGCCGCGCGCCATGATGCTGCTGTACCAGCCTGGGGAGTTGAGGCCGTGCGCGGTGGTGATGAAGTGCGGCCTCGGTGCCGGCATCCCGCGCAGCGCCCGCCACGCGAGCCACGCCGGCAGGCGCGAGCGCACGTGTACGACATCGGCATCCAGCTCGGTGAACAGCGCGCGCAGGCGCGGCACCAGCGCCAGGCTCCACAGCGACTTGCGTCCGACCGGCAGCTCGATGTGTTCGCTGCCGGCCGCCACGAGCGGCGCGACGAGCGCGCCCCCGCCCGAGATCACCACCGAACGGTGGCCTGCGGCCACGAGCGCTTCGCCGACCTCGAGCGTCGAGCGCTCGGCACCGCCCGCGCGCAGCGCGGGGAGGATCTGGACGACGGTGAGTCGGCGCTGCGTCAAATTCGTACCCTGCGCGAACGATCCTGACGATGGCGGCGCCTGCGGCGCCAGCCCCTGGAGACGGCTTCAGGCTTCCAGCACGTACTCGGCGCCGCAATACGGGCACTTCGCGTGGCCGCCTTGCTGTTCGATCGGCAGATACACCTTCGGGTGCGAATTCCACAGCGACATCGCGGGCATCGGGCAGCTCAGCGGCAGATCCGCCGGCGTGACCCGGTAGCGGTTTTCCGCATTGGCGGGCACGCGGGCTTCCGCGGCCGGGTTGCGAAGCGACATGCGCTGGGTTCCGGAAGGGGTACGGCCTGCAAGTCTAGCAGCATGGAATATGCCAAGGGGATCACACTGCAGGCGTCGACCGGGTCGCCCGCCGGCCGCGATCCGGGCGACACTCCGCTGCCACCGGAACGGCCTAGAATCGATGGCCGTTGCGACCACACCACCTGAGAGGGGAACCCCGGACCATGGATTTCGCCAAGCTTCTCGCGCGCGTACAGAACATCCTGCTCAAGCCCAAGACCGAATGGCCGGTCATCGCGGCCGAACCGGAGACGGTCGCCCGGCTCTACACGAACTACATCCTGATCCTCGCGGCGATCCCGGCCGTGTTCAATTTCCTCAAGGGCAGCCTGATCGGTACGACCGTGTTCGGCGTGACGGTGCGCACCCCGATCGTGAGCGGCATCATCGGCGCGATCCTCGGCTACGCGCTGACCCTCGGCGTGGTCTACCTCGTCGGCATCATCATCAATGCGCTCGCACCGAACTTCGGCGGCCAGAAGGATCAGGTCCAGGCCCTCAAGACGTCGGCCTACGCCTATACGGCCGGTTGGGTCGCCAGCATCGCCGTCATCGTTCCGTTCATCGGCTGGCTGATCGTCCTTGCCGGTACGTTCTACGGCTTCTACCTCATGTACCTCGGCCTGCCGCACACGATGCGCGCGGCTCCTGAGAAGTCGGTGCTCTACACCGTCGTCGTCGCGATCATCGGCTTCATCCTCTCGCTCATCATCGGCTTGGTCCTCGCCGGCATCACGGCAGCGGGCATGGGCGGCGCGGCGATGATCCAGCAGAGCGGAAGCACGATCACGATCGAGCAGGACAGCCCGCTGGCCAAGGTCGAGGCCTTCAACCAGCGCATGGAAGCGCAGAGCCGCAAGTTCGAGGCGGCACAGCGCAGCGGCGATGCCGATGTGCAAGCCGCCGCGGCGGGCCAGATGCTCGGTGCGATGCTCGGTGGCGGTGACAGCGTGGAGGCGCTGTCACCCGACGCGATCAAGCCTTTCCTTCCGGAAAGGCTCGACGGCTTCAAGCGCTCGGCGGTTTCCGCCGAGCGTACCGGCGCGATGGGCGTGCAGGTCAGCACGGGTCGCGCGAGCTACGAGGACGGCTCCGGCAGCCGCCTCGAGCTCGAAATCACCGACATGGGCACGGCCAAGGGCATCATGGCGCTGGCCGGCTTCGCCAACATCGAATCCGAGAGCGAAACCGACACGGGTTACGAGAAGACCTACAAGGCCGGTGGCCGCCTCGTCCACGAGAGCTGGAACAGTGCCGCACACCACGGCGAATTCGGCATCGTGCTCGGCGATCGCTTCGCGGTGAAGCTCACGGGCTACGGCAACGCGCTCGATGCGGGACGCCTCAAGGCCGCACTGACCTCGCTCGATCTCGCCGGACTCGAATCGCTCAAGAACAAGGGCGTCAAGCGCGGTTGATCCACCCGTCCCACCGTTGTTTCACCGGTCCACGAGATCGACCATCAGGACCTGTGCATCCGCGCATCCCGTGATCTCGATGCGGCGCTCCTGCAGCACCGCCACCCCGTCCCCGGCCTCCAGGCGCACGCCGTTGGCCCGCACCGCTCCCCCGACGACCTGAAGCCATGCGCGCCGACCGGCGCCGATCGTCCGCGTGCACGACACGCCTGCGGAAGGCCTCAGCACGTGCAGCCCTGCATCCTGGCGCACGACCAGCGAACCGTCGCGACCATCGGGCGTCGCGACGAGCGCAGCGTCCAGCCCCGATGTAGCGAGGACGACACCCTCGGAAACCGCCGCGTTGACGCGATCGGGCTGCAACCATGCCTGCACGAGGTGCGCGGGCTCCGAATCCGAGGCGTTGGTTTCCGAGAGCTCGATGCCAAGCCCGGCGCCGAGCACGTGCACGTCGCCCTCGCGCAACACGACCTCCCTGTCACCCACACGCAGGCGCAAGGCCCCTGCGACGACCCAGGTCAGGCGCTCCATGTTGGCGAGCCGCCCGGTCCCGATCGATGCGCCGGGTTCGACGACGATGTCGTTGAGCACGCGCAGCGCGCCGAAGCCCATGTGGGCGGGTTCGAAATAGTCGCGGAACGAGAACGTGTGGCGCATGCGCGAGCACGCGTCGCGACTCTCTCCGCGCGAGGCGGCGGGGCGGACGGCGATCATGGCGGGACGGGGGAGTGACGCGGAGGGAACGCCACGACCGCGCGCGTGCGCGGCCGTGGCGCGGGGATCACGGGGTCTTCTTCGGCACCGTCGCTTCGGTCGTGATGCGCACGAGCACCTCGTCGCTGACGTTCGGCACGTACTTGTCGACGCCGAAGTCGCTGCGCTTGAGGTGCAGCGTGCCGTCGAAGCCAATCGCCGGCACCTTCTTCATCGGGTGCTCGCCGGCGCCGTTGAGCTTGGCGTCGATCGTGATGCTCTTCTTGACGCCCTTGAGGGTCACGTCACCGGTCACCTTGAACGTGTCCGCCGTACTGCCCTTCTCGACCTTGGTGCTCTTGAACGTGATGGTCGGGAACTTGGCCGCATCGAAGAAATCGTCCGACTTGAGGTGCTCGTCGAACTTCTTGACGTGGCTGTTGATGCTGTCGACGGCGATCGTCACGTCGACCGACGACTTGGTCGGATCGGCGGCGTCGTACGTGAGCGTGCCCTCGATCTTGTCGAAGTTCGCGGTCGGGTTGGAGAGTCCGAAGTGGCTCCACGAGAACACCGTCTGCGTGTGGCCCGGGTCGATCGTGTAGGTGACGGGCGCGGCGACGGCCGCGGCGGAGGCGAACGCGAGCGCGCTGGCGAGGACGGTACGACGCAACATGGGGATCTCCTTGGGGCGGGGGCTCAGGCGATGCGGCACGCTTCGTCGAATCCGAAGCGGTCGTCGCGCGGTGACAGAACGGCCGGATTGCCGTATCCGATGTTGATGAGGAAATTGGAACGCACCTGCGTGCCGGCGAAGAAGTCGGCATCGACACGCGCGTTGTCGAAGCCCGACATCGGGCCGCAGTCCAGTCCCAGCGCACGCAGCGCGAGGATCAGGTAGGCGCCCTGCAGGCTCGAATTGCGGAACGCGGTCGCGGCGATCACTTCGGGACGGCCTGCGAACCACGGCACCGCGTCGGCTTCCTTGTAGAGCCGCGGCAGGTGCTCGTAGAACGCGTGGTCGGCACCGACGATCGCGGTCACCGGCGCGGCCATCGTCTGCGGGACGTTGTCCTCGGACAGCGCCTTGCGCAACGTCGCCTTGGCCTCGGCCGAGCGCACGAACACGACGCGCATCGGCTGGCAGTTCGCGCTGGTCGGCGCAAGCTTGGCGAGATCGTACGCCGCGCGCAGCAGCGCATCGTCGACCGGCGCGTCGCGCCAGGCCTCGGCGGAACCGCGGTAGGTGCGCGCAGTGCGGAAGAGCGTGTCGAGGGCGGCGTCGGCGAGCGGGGTGGTCATGGCATCTCCTGCGGCAGGGGTGGAACGCACCCCGCCGACGATGGACAGTCTAGGGACGCGTGACGGACGATCAACGGGGTACGGCACAACGGATTGGTGCCGTGCGGGAGACAATTGTCGCCGAACCCACCTGTACGCACATTGCCGAGACGCATGTCGACCACCCTGCCCCCGATGCCGACCCGCGACGGCCCGCCGAGTTCCTGCTGGATCGCCAGCGACGGCGCCGCCGGCAACGAACGCCAGGCCCTCGCGCTCGCGAAGGCGCTGGGTCTCGTGCCGCGCATCGTGCGCCTCGACGTCGCGCCGCCGTGGTCGTGGTTCGCGCCGCGCCTCGTCGCGAGTGCAGGCCTCGCGCTGCGTGATCGCGACGGCGGCCGATTCACGCCACCCTGGCCCGATCTCGCGATCGGTTGCGGACGTGCCGCCGCGCTGCTCACGCGTGCATTGCGCTGTTGGAGCGACGGGCGCTGCTTCACGGTGCAGATCCTCGATCCGCGCGTCGATACGCGTGCCTGGGATGTCGTCGTCGCGCCGCGCCACGACGGCGTGCACGGCGACAATGTCGTGACCACGCTCGGTGCGCTGCACGGCGTCGATGCGGTCTCGCTCGAGTCGGCGCGCCGACGCTTCGCATCGTTCGGCGCCCTGCCCTCGCCGCGCACGGCCGTGCTGATCGGTGGACCGCATCGCGTGCAGCCGCTCGATGCGGCGTGGCAGGACGCATTGTTCGCACGGCTGGCCGTCTGGCAGCACGACCGTCCCGGAAGCTTCCTCGTGACGACCTCGCGGCGCACGCCGCCCGAGCTCGCCATCCGCCTGCGCGAGCGGTTTGCGGTGTGGCCCGGCACGTTCTGGTCGGGACCGGACGACGGCGAGAACCCCTACCCGGGCCTGCTCGCGTGGGCGGATCGCCTCGTCGTCACGCCCGACTCGGTCAACATGCTGTCGGAAGCCTGCGCAACCGGCAAACCCGTGTACACGCTGCGCACGCACACCGCGCGCGGCAAGCTCGCGCGCTTCCACGACGCGCTCGTCGCCGACGGCCATCTCGCCGACCTCGCCACATCGCAGGACTTCACGCCGGCACCCGCGCTGGTCGAAACCGCGAGGGTGGCGGGCGAGATCATGCAACGCTGGAACGCGCGCCGCGCCGCGCGCGTCTGACGCCATTCAACCGAACGCGAGTCCGAGCTCGGCCGCGACGCGCTGCACACCCGCGACGGTCGCATCGAGCGCCTCGCTGCGTGGCACGACGCGAGGACGCGCATCGAGCTTGGTCGCGAGCGAACATTCGAGCAGGGTCGCGTGCGCGTCACGCAGCGTGGCGGCCTGGACATCGTCGAGCAGGCCGGCTGCGTTGGCGATCCCGACGAGCTGCGCACTGTTGGTCGTCGCGAGCAGGCGTGGACATCGCGCGCCGTGCTCGAGCACGAGCGCCTGCAGCAGGAACTCGATGTCGACGAGCGCACCGGGGCCTTGCTTGAGATCGAGCTGGCGCGCGTCGGAGCGGTCGCGCTCCTGACGCCAGCGCACGCGCATGTCGGACACCTGCTTGCGCAACGTCGTGGCATCGACCTCGCGTGCGAGCGCCGTCGCGCGAGCCTCGGCGTAGCGGCGTCCCAGCGCGACGTCGCCGGCTACGGCGCGCGCGCGCACGAGCGCCTGGTGTTCCCAGGTCCACGCGCGTTCGTTCTGGTAGCGCACGTAGGCCTCGAGGCTCGTCACGAGCAGGCCCTTGCCGCCGTCGGGCCGCAGGCGGATGTCGACGTCGTAGAGGCGGCCCGACCGCGTCAGCATCGTCAGCAGGTGCACGAAGCGCTGGGCGAGGCGTGCGTAATAGCGCGCGCCGTCGAGCGGCTTGGGACCATCGGACTCGCGCTGCGCATGCGCACCGTCGTAGAGGAATACGAGGTCGAGGTCGGACCCGAAACCGAGCTCGACGCCGCCGAGGCTGCCGTAGCCGACCACGCCCATGCCCGCGGTGTCGCCGGCGAGGCCGGGGATGCGGCCGTGTGCGACGGCGAGGTCGCGTTCGGCCAGACGCAGCACGCCGGCCAGTACACCCTCGGCGATGCCGGCCAGCGCGCGCGCGCAGGTGACCGCATCGATCGCACGGCCGAGGAACGCGAGGCCGACGCGGAACTGCGCGGCGTGGCGGATCTCGTGGATCAGGTCGACTTCGCGCTCGGGATCGTGATCGGCCAACACGTCGAGGCGACGCGTGATCTCGGTCTCGACCGACGTGCGATCAGGCGGCGCGTCGGCGTTGCGGTCGTCGAGCAGTTCGTCGAGCAGCAACGGATGCGCGATGACGCGCTCGGCGAGCAGCGCGCTCGTGGCGAACACGGCCGTGAGACGGCGCAGCGCGACGGGTTGCTCGTCGAGCAGGGCGAGATACGCCGAACGACGCGCGACCGCCTGCACGAGGCCGATCATGCGCACGAGGCAGGCCGATGGCGCGGTACTGCCGGCCGCCGCGGCGAACAAGGCGGGCAGTACGCGGTCGAGCCGCTCGCGCGAACGCGCCGACGCGGCGCGCAGGATCGGACTGCCGAGCAGGCCTTCGAGCGCCGCGACGACGGGCTCGACCGGCACGAATCCCGCCTCGACGAGCACGTCCGCTTCCACACCAGAGTCCGCGAAGCGTCGCCAGGCCTCGACCCACGACGCCTGCTTCGGCGCGGCGGCACGCCGCTGCACCGGCGCCATCTGGGTGTCGAACTCGGCACTGACCGCCTCGCGATGCTGCTCGAGGCGCGCGACGAGCGCATCCCAGTCGGCGAAGCCGAGAGCACGCGCGATGCGCCGCCGCTGCAGCGGATCGTCGGGCAGATCGTGGGTCTGCTGGTCGGCGAACATCTGCACGCGGTTCTCGAGCCGACGCAGGAAGCGGTACGCCTCGGCGAGCTTCTTCGCGCGCGCGGCCGGGATCAGGCCGAGCTGCTCGCTCGCCGACAGTGCCGCGAGCAGGCCGCGCACGCGCAGCGAGGGCTCGCGCCCGCCGCGGATCAGCTGCACGAGCTGCACGATGAATTCGATCTCGCGGATGCCGCCGGGGCCGAGCTTGAGGTGTGCGGCGAGATCCTTGCGCGCGACCTCGGCATCGATCAGCGCCTTCATCTCGCGCAGGCCGGCGAAGGCGGTGTAGTCGAGGTACTTGCGGAACACGAACGGGCGCAGCGTCGCGAGCAGGCGCGCACCGGCCGCCTTGTCGCCCGCGACCGGGCGCGCCTTGATCCACGCGTAGCGTTCCCAGTCGCGACCTTCGCGCTGGTAGTACTGCTCCATCGCGCCGAACGACAGCGCGACGCGACCGGCATTGCCGAACGGGCGCAGGCGCAGGTCGACGCGGTAGACGTAGCCCTCCGGCGTGCGGTCGGCGAGCAGCGCGACGAGGTGCTGGCTCACGCGCGAGTAGAACGTCTCGGCCTCGAGCGGACGCGCGCCGTCGCTCGTGCCCGGTTCGTCGTAGGCGAGCACGAGATCGACATCGGACGAGAAATTGAGTTCACCGCCGCCGAGCTTGCCGAGCGCGAGCACGACGAGGCGCTGCGGTGTGCCGTCGGGCGACTGGACGACGCCGTGACGCTCGGCCAACGTGCGCTCGGCATGTCGCAGCGCGGCCTCGAGGCAGACCTCGGCGAGTACGCTCGCGCCGGTCAGCGTCGTTTCGACCTTGTCGACATCGTTGACGTCGCGCCAGATCAGCCGCAACGACTCGCGCCGACGAAACCGGCGCAACTCGGCGCGGAAGCCGGCCTCGTCGGACACCGAACCGAGGAAAGCACCACGCGCATCGGCGTGACGCGGATCGTTCATGAGCCGCGAAAGCTCGGGACCCAGCAATTGCGGTTCGGCGAGCAGGCATTCGAACGCGTAGTCGCTCGCGAGCAGCGCACGCGCGAGACCGCGCTCCACGCCCGCATCGTCGTAGAACGGCACGCCGGCCGTGCGGCATGCGGCTTCGAGGCGCGCCACGCGCGCATCGACGAGGGCGACGAGGTCGCCGGACCAGGATTCGGTGGGCATCGGCCGATCATGGCAGCCGTTGCGTCCGCCGCAAAGCCAGGCGTGGCGCGGCCCGGCAGGGGTTCACGGCCCACTCAGCGCATTCGACCAATAGTCGCGCATACTAGGCTGTCATGCCTTTGTCACGGAACCCTGTCATGAGCGAACGCACATCCGCTGCGGCGACGCCCCGACCCCTGGCCACCGCGCTGGCCTGGCTGGTCGTGCTCGCGCTCGGCATGGGCCTGATCGTGTCGTGGCTCGATCCCGCGCTCGCGTGGCCCGTGATCGGTGCGACGCCGCTCGCGTGGGAGGTCGTCGCGATCAACACGCTGCCGTTCCTGCTCGTGGTCGTGCTGTTCGCCGCGTTGACGAAGCGCGTCCTGCTCGCGAGCTGGATCGGCCTGTTGCTGCTCGTCGCGACGTATCTCGCCAGTGCGGCCAAGTTCGAGCAGCTGCAGATGCCGCTGCTGCCGGGTGACTTCCGCTTCCTCACCGACCTCGGCGCGGTGCTGCCGCTGTTCGGTCATTACCTCGGCGGCCTGTCGGCGACGACGATCGCGATCGCGCTCGTGGTGGTCGGCGTGACCGCCCTGCTCGCGTGGCGCGAGCCGGCACTGACCGCGATGCGCAGCTGGCGCGGCCCCGCGATCGCACTCGGCGTCGGCGTACTGGGCGTCGGCCTCGTGCAGGGCTGGGCGCCGTGGCGCGCGGTCTACAACGCCGAGCGCCTGCATTTCGAACCCTGGTCGGTCGTCGACAGCGCGACGCGCGCCGGCACGATCGGCAACCTCGTGCTCTACCAGTGGGAGCTCGCACGCCGCCAGGAACTCAAGCCGGACCGCGACGCCGCGACCGCGCTGCTGCGCGACAACGCCGACGCCGTGCGCACGACGCTCGCGCCGAACAGCTCGCCGATCGCGATGCCGGCCGGCACGCTGCCCGACATCGTCATCGTGCAGAGCGAGTCGCTGTTCGATCCGGCGCGCCTGACCGGTGCCGACGCGAAGACCTACCTGCCGAACTTCCACCGCCTCGCCAAGCGCTCGCTGTCGGGCGACATGCAGGTGCCGACCTACGCAGGCGGCACGATCCGCACCGAGTTCGAGGTGCTGACCGGCCTGTCACTGGGCTTTTTCCCGGGCGTGCAGTACCCGTATTTCGAGATCGCCGACCGCCCGATCCCGGGCATCGTGCGCACGCTCGGCCGCCACGGCTATCGCACCACCGCGATCCATCCGAACACGGGCGTGTTCTGGAATCGCAACCAGGCGTTCGAGCAGATCGGTTTCGACCGCTTCATCGACGAGAGCGCGTTCTCGAAGGACGACATCGTCGGCCTGTTCACGGGCGATGCGGCACTGACCGACCACATCCTCGGAGAACTCGCCGAAGACGGCCCCCCGCAGATGATCTTCGCGATCAGCATGCAGAACCACGGCCCGTTCGACTGGCGCCCGGGCCTCGACGAGAAGCGCCTCGCCGGCCAGCCGGTGCCGCCCGGCCTCGACGACGGCGGCACGTTCTGGCTGCGCAACTACCTCTACATGCTCGAGGATGCCGACCACGAACTCGGCCGCCTCGCCGACGCGCTGCTCAAGCGCGAGCGCCGCACGCTGCTGCTGTTCTACGGCGACCATCTGCCTGCGCTGCCGCCCGTCTACCACCAGATCGGCTTCACTGACGGCCGCGATGCCAAGCAGCAGCCGGTACCGTGGCTGATCCTCGACAACGGCCGCCCGCTGCGCAACACGATGACGGCGGAGACGACGTCGTGGCTGCTGCCGAGCATCCTGCTCGAAGCGGCCGGCATCGGCGGTGACCGCTATTTCGCGACGCTCGAGGCGCTGCGCACGATGATCCCGTCCGAGACCGACGGCACCACCGACCTCGCCCGCGCACTCACGGCACTCGGCCAGCTGCGCTACCGCGGCGAGTTCGACGACGTCATCGACGCGGCGCTGACGCCGCAGGCCGAGGACTGGAGCGCCACGATAGCGCCGTGACGGCCAGCGTGCGCGCATCGCGCACGCCGTGCGTTCCGGATCGAGCGCGGCAACCGGCGACCGCTCACCGTCCTTGCGAGGCGCCGGCACGTGATGCGGCGCGTTCGATCCTTGCCGCACCGTAACGCGCCGCGAGCGGCCGTCCGTGGATCGCGTCGACCATGAGGTCGAAGTAGCCGTCGGGCTGGCGTGTCGACACGCGCTCGCCGTTAGCGTCGGTATCGAAATCGTAGAGGCCATGATCGGCACCAGGGAACAGCGCCGTCGTGATCGGTCGTCCGTCGTGTTGCAGCGAGGCCAGCCTGCGCAGCGTCTCGAACGGCGGCGCATCGCGGTCCTGCCCGCCGAGGATCCACACCTGCGGGACGTCGAGGTGCGCGAGCACGGGCATCGGATCGTAGTCGGCCGGCACGCCCGCGAGCAGAACCGGGCCTTCGGCGCGCATCGTCGCCTCGGTGGACGCGAGCATGTAGCCCGCGATGTTGCCGCGCACGTCGGCGAACCACGGTTCGCGTGCGTAGCGCGCCTTCACTGCGGCAAGCGTGTCGTAGCCCTCGCGAAAACCGCTGCGCACGATCGCCGCGATGGCATCGGCGACCTGCATCGCCTTGGCGAGAACCTCGGGACCGTGCCCCGCACGCTGCATGTCGAATGCGATCGCCTCGCGATCCTCGTCGAGCGGTGAGACAGCGAGGCCGAACGACACGATCACGGCGTCGACCGGTGCGATGCGCGCAGCGAGCGGCGCGACCCAGCCGCCCTGGCTGCCGGCCTGGTAAGCGATGCGTCCGGCACGCGCGCCCGCCAGGCGTCGCGCCTCGCGTGTCGCCGCGACGAGGTCGATCGCGAGCGTGAGGTAGTCCTGCGTGTAGCGGCCTTCCGATCGACCGGTGCCGCGCTTGTCGTAGGCGAACACGCCGATGCCGGCGGCGGCGAACTGGCGTTGCAGCGCGTAGCGCTCGAGTGCCGGATCGCGCTCGGCACCGTGCACGAGCACGACGATCGGAACACGCCCCTCGCCCGGCGGCATGGTCAGCCGTCCCTGCAACATGACGCCGCTGCCGCGGAAGCGCGTGTCGACCTCGTGCAGCGCGATGCGCTCGCCGGCCACGCCGTCGACGACGATATGGCCGCTCGTACACGCCGTGGTGTCGACGCGTACGCCGTCGGCCTTGCCGGTCCAGCCGAGCGTACTCGTCCAGCCACCTTCCGCAGCGGGTGCGAGCGCACCGGTGCGGCCATCCGGACGGCGCCAGCGCAGCTCGCCTTGTCCCGCGCCCGGACCGATGTCGAACGCCGTCCCGTCGGCCATCGCGTAGCTGCCGACCGCGCAAGGTCGCGAGACGGCTGGCGTCGGATCTTCCTCGGCGGCCGTCGGGCTCGGGCTGGTGAACATCGCCGCGAGAACGGCGAGGCCACGTGCGTATCGGATCATGGCGTACAATCTCGTCAACATTTACGTAAATATTGACGCATATGCCGACAGCCGGCAACATGCCTCGCCAATCCGGGTCCACGGCCGCGAGATTCCCGTGCACGATTTCATCCAGGCGCAAGGCCCTGCCTTCCTCGCCCACCTGCTGCGCCGACTCGCCGACGAACTCGTCGACGGTGCTGCGGCCTGGTATCCCGAGGCCGGCGTCGAGGCCCCGCCGCGCACGATCTCGACCCTGCTCGCCCTCGACGAGAAAGGCGCACTCGGCGTCACCGAACTCGCGTCGCTGCTGCACCAGTCGCATCCGCTCGTGATCACGTGGATCCGCGAACTCACGCGGCTCGCGTTCGTGTCGCCGGAAGCCGATCCCGCGGACGGACGACGCACGCTGATCGTGCTGACCGCCGAGGGGCGCGACGAAGTCGCCCGCGTGCGTACGGCCCTGTCGACGATGGAGAAGGCTTCGTCCGACCTGCTCGCGACCGGTGGCGACGACCTCTGGACCGCATTGTGGACATTGGAACAGTCCTGCCGTGAGCAGTCCTTCCTCGAACGCCTGCGTGCGCAGGCCGCGGCCGACGCCTGAGCGCGGGCACGGCCGCCAGGCACCGGTCACTCGAACGCCAGGCATAAAAAAACCCGCCGGGCATTGCTGCCGCGGCGGGTTCTCCCTCCCCACGAGACTGTGCGCTCGCTAACGCCATTTTAATCATTCGGCGGCATTTGCCACGCGGCAATGCAGCATGGTTTTGCTGCACCGCATCGATACGCCGACGGACCGACGACGCCCCACCCTGCGGGACGTCGTCCGAAGGACTTACGGCGTCACGCCGGGCTTGGCGAACTTCTCGATCCAGGCCTTCACCTCGCCGTACCAGTGCAGCGAATTGGCCGGCTTGAGCACCCAGTGGTTCTCGTCGGGGTAATACACGAGCCGGCTCTCGACGCCCTGGTTCTGCAGCGTGTTGAACAACTCGATGCCGTGATTCACGGGCACGCGGAAATCCTGCTCGCCGTGGATCACCAGCGTCGGTGTCTTGAAGTTCCCTGCGCCGAAGTGCGGCGAACTCTTCGCGAACAGTTCGGGCGCCTTCCAGAACTCCTGGCCGTCGCGGCGCTTGCTCGCGCCGTAGTCGGCCGCGACCTGGGTGAACCAGTTGTACACCGCGGCATGCGCGACCAGCGCCTTGAACGGGTGTTCGCGGCCCAGGATGATCGACGTGAGATAACCGCCGTAGCTGCCGCCGCCTGCGACCATGCGGCTCGAGTCGATGTAAGGCTGCGCCGCCATCCACTCGGTCGCCTTGATCACGTCCTCGTACGGCAGCGTGTCCTGGTCGGGATTGATCGAGTCGGTGAACGCCTGGCCGAAGCCGCTCGAGCCATGGAAGTTCGGCCACGCCGTGACGTAACCCCAGGCGCTGAACACCTGCGCGTTCCAGCGCCACGCGAACGCGTCGGTGATGCCGTTGTGCGGGCCGCCGTGGATCAGCACGAACAGCGGGTACTTGCGGCTGCGGTCGAAACCGGGCGGGTAGTTGATCCACATCTGCACGTCGTCGCCGCGTGCGCCCTTCACGGTGACGCTCTCGTAGCTGCCCCATTCGATGCCGGCGAGCACGCCGTCGTTGATGCGGTCGAGCACGCTGGCCTTGCCGCTGCGGCGATCGATGCTGACCAGCCGCGGCGGCGACACGAAGCTCTGCTGGAGCGCGACGATCGAACCGTCACGCGCGAGGTCGGGTGCACCGACGTCACCCTTGCCGGTGATCGCACGCGGCTTGCGGCCGTCGAGATACACCTCGTAGAGGCGCGAGGTGCCGGCGTCGTCGATCGCGCCGACCAGCGACTTGCCGTCGCGCGACCACTGCAGGCCGCCCGCGGAACGGTCCCAGTCAGCCGTGATCGCACGGTTCGCGCCGCGGCGAAGGTCGTGCACGAAAAGGCGCTGGGTATCGCCGTAGAAGCCCTTGATGGTCTGGCGCGCGAACGCGAGCGAGCGGCCGTCCGGACTGAAGCGCGGCGAGACGTCGTTGCCGGGATTCTCGGGCGTGAGGTTGCGCGCCTGGCCGCCGCTGCCGATCGGCTGCAGCCAGATGTCGGGGTTCGAATCGACACCGTTGCGCGCCGTGTCGGACACGAACGCGATCGACTTGCCGTCCGGCGCGATGTCGTACGAACCCGCGCCGGGATCCTGCGGCGGCAGCGGACGACCCGACGGCAGGGTCAGCGCGACCGGCTCGCCGCCGTCGAGGGCGACGCTGTAGACGTGCGCTTCGCGGTCGTCGAGCCACTGGTCCCAGTAGCGGATCGGCGCCTTGTCCCAGGTGCGTGCGCTGACCTTGGTCTCCTTGCGCTTCTTGAGCTCCTCGGCGGCGGCCTTCCAGTCCTTGCCGGGCCACACGCGCGTCACGAAGGCGACGCGGCTCGAATCGGGATACCACTTGATGCCGCCGACGCCGGTCGGCACGCGCGTGAGGCGACGCGCTTCGCCACCGCCCTCGAGCGGCAGCACGTAGAGCTGGCCGACGTCGTCGCCCTCGCGCTTGGAGGTGAAGGCGAGCCAGCGACCGTCCGGGCTGTACGACGGCGCGCCCGCATCGGCACCTTCCGACGTCAGCGCACGCGCCTCGCCGGCCGGGATCGGGAACCGCCACAGCACGGTGCGCCCCTTGTTCTCCTTGGTGTCGAATGTGGTCACCGGGGCGACCGCGGCGCTGCCGTCGGGTGCGATGGTCGGTGCACCGAGGCGCTTGAGCGACCACATGGTGTCGACATCGATCGGCTTGGCGGCCTCGCAGAGGCCGGTCGCGAACAGCAGCGCGACGGGAAGGATCAGGCGCATGGCGTCTCCTTGCTGGACAACGGGAATCCGCGGCGCGGCCGCGGGTCCCCGAGTCTAGCCCGCGTTCAGCGTCCGCGCGCGATGAGGTCCGGGCGTGCCTCGTACCACTTGCGCGCGCCGACCCAGTGGACGTCGTGCGCCTCGCCGCGCAGCTCGAGTCCCATGCCGAGCACGCCCCAGGTCAGCAGCAGATCGCCGCTCGGTTGGCGATCGGCCACGCGCAGGCGCGCCTTGAGCGCGAAGCGGTCGTTGGCGGCCTCGACACGATCGAGCACGAGCGCATCGCCACGCATGCGCATCGTGCCGTCGGCGCGCAGCACGCCGGCATCGGCGAGCTTCATGGCCCAGCGCGGATAGTCGCGGTGGCGCGCGTAGAGCGCGAGCAGCAGGCCGAGGTTCTCGAGCTCGAGGCGCGCGTCGGCATCGACCTGCAGCGGGCGGAAGCCTTCGACACGCCCGCGCGGCAACGCGACGTTCGCCCACCAGCGCTGCCCTGCCGTGCGCTCGTCGCCGGCGATGCGCAGGCCGCGCATCTTCAGCGTCGTGCCGCCGAGATCGAAATGGCGCGCGGCGAGATCGGTGCCGCCGAGGCGCGCATCGAGATCGAAATCGCCGCCGAGTTCGATCGCCGCGAACGATGCGCGTGCACCGCGCGCGGCGATGCCGACACGACCACCCGAGATGCGGCCGCCCGCGTCGAGCTGCAGGTCGCCGTCCAGGCGCGCGCTGCCGGCGAGGATGGCGAAAGCCTTGCGTGGCAGGTAGGCGTTGATCGCGCGCAGGTCGGGCACCTCGGCACCGCTGAAGCGCATGTGCGCCTGCAGCGAATCGCGGAAGCCCTGATCGGCGCGCGCGGTCGCGTCGATGCGCAGGTCCTTGCCGCGCAGCAGCGCCTTGTCGGGCGCATCACCCGCCGCTGCTTCGAACGCGGCGAGGCCGAGGCCGAGCACGAGGTCGCCCTTGTCGTCGAGGCGCCCCTCGGCGCGCGCGCTGCCGTGGAAGCGATGCTCGGCGACGGTCGCGACGAGCTCGACGGCCGGAACCGCCGCGCGGCTGCCCGCGACGAGGCGACCGTGTTCGACACGCAGCTGCGCCTCGAGCTGGCCGGCGCCCTGCAGCGCGAGCCACGGCGTGCGCACGAGCAGCGGCCCGAGCCATTCGAGCGAATCGAAATGCCAGTCGAGCGCGACCTCGCCGTGCGTGCGTGCGAGCACCTCGGCGGCATCCGCGGCAATCGGCAGCGCGCGTCCCGAAAGGCTCAGGTCGGCACGCACCGAACCCTTGCCTTCGGGCGGCGGTGGCAGGTCGACGGTGACGCGGATCGCATCGGACACGACCGCGACATGGGCCATCGCCTCGGCATCGCTGCGCGCCTGGCCGCGCGTCGCCGCGAGCGGCACGCGCAGGTCGAGCACGCCACCGTCGGCGAGCTCGCCACCGCGCAAGGCGAGCTTCGCGTCGAGTGTGCCGTGATCACCGCTGCCGGCGACGACGACCCCGTCGAGATGGCCTTGCGCATCGAGATCGACCGCGAGCGCAGGCACGGCGCCGGCGAGGCGCAGCGTCACGTCGGCGAGCGTCAGGCGCTGCAGGCCCGGCGCGTCCTCGCGACGATGTGACGGCAGCGAGAAGTCCGACTCGAGCTCGCCCCGCTGCAGCCACGCCGTGCCGTCGTGGCGCGCCTCGAGATCGCGCAGCAGCACGTGCGACGGCAGGATCTCGAGCGGACCGCCGCGCAGCTGCTTGACGAAGCCGAAGGTCGCCTCGCCGTGCATCGCGAGGTCCACGCCGACGATGCGCGCCGCGCTCAGCGAGGTCGTCGCGATGCGGTCGAAGCGCAGCGTCCAGCCGCCGGGCTCGGACGGTGGCGGCGGCATGTCGGTGTCGACCCGCGTGACCTCGCCGTGCACGTCGTCGGCGACGAGATCGGGGACATGCAGCTCACGCCGCAGCAGCGCGCCGAGTGCGATCTGCCCGCTCGCGCGACGCGCATGGGCCTGCCAGCGCACATGGCGCACATGACCGCGCGCCTCGACGCCCCACAGCGTCACGCGACCGGGCCACCACGTGACGCCATGCGTCCAGTGCAGCGTGAATTTCTCGGGCTTGCGGTTGACGAGCGACGGACCGAGGCCGGTGTTGAGCACCACATTGACGACCGCGAGATACGCGACCGCGACGACGACGAGGACGACGAGCAGCCGCCGCAGCGCGCGCATGCCTCAGCGCATCCGCGTCGCGACGCACGGCATGGCGGCGTGCGTCCTCGGGCCGGTCACGGCTTTCGCCCCGGCAGCGGCTCGAGCACGGTGCGCGCGAGCGTCGCGTAGTCGCCGTTGAAGTGATGACCGCCCGGCAGGCGCAGCACGCGCTGCTTGGTGCGGTCGGTCTCGTCGCAGGCATCCTCGCCGCTGTCGTCCTGGATGCACACGAACGGCACCTGCAGGCGTTTGATCTCGGGCGCGATCGGCAGGCCGGTGTCGCCGTCGGAGACCCAGCTCGCCGGATGGAACTCGAACTCGGCCGTCGTGCCCGGCGCGATCGCGGCAGCGCGGTCGATGCGCGCGCGCGTCGTGTCGGGCAGGCGGTTGATCGCGAACGGCAGCACGTCGGCACCGAACGAGTAGCCGATGATCATCACCGAGCGCTTGTTCCAGTGCCCGAGGTAGTAGCGCACGATGCGGTCGAGATCGTTCGCGGTCTGTTCGGGCGTCTTCTCGGTCCAGAAGTACTGCAGCGTCGACAGGCCGACCACGGGGATGCCGCGCGAGGCGAGTTCGGCCGCGATCTCGCGGTCGATGCCGGCCCAGCCGCCGTCGCCGGTCAGGATCACCGCGAAGCGGTCGTCGCTGCCCTGCGTCGCGGCGACCTCGACGAGCTGAAGGTCCGCCAGCGACTGCTGCGCGGCCGGTGCGGTCGCCTGCAGCGCGACCGTGCGCAGGCGCGCGAACACGGCCAGCCACGCCGGTTCCCACGCCGGCGTCAGCGCATACGAGGCATCGACGCCCTGCACGATCACGCGCTCGCTGTCGTGCATCGAGGCCATGAACGCCTTCGCGTCGTCGATGCCGGCGCGCAGGTCGCCGTCGGCATGGAAGACGATCCAAGGCGCGGGGAGCGCGTCGGCCGGTTCGAGCGCGAACACGCCCTTGCGCCCGGGAATCGCGTGACTCTGCATGCTGTAGGCCGGGCACAGCGAGGTCGCGATGTTCAATTCGGGGATGAAGCCGACGCCGACCCCGCCCGCATACGTACCGGGAGGCTGCTGCACGAGGATCGCGTAGGCCAACGCCGCGCCGTCGCCGACGCCGGCGAGCAGCGGCGAATGGAAGCTCGGCAGCCTGTAGTGCGACTGGATCGCGCGGCCGAGGTCCTCGAAGTCCGACGACAGGTACACGCAGGGGCCGGTGTCGTACTCGACGACGCGCTTGAAGTGCGCGAAATCGATGCCGGCGACCAGTGCACCGTGTTGCGCGAGCGGACGTGCGAGCGCGTCGGCCTGCGCATCCCAGCCGTTCGCACCCGAGACGAACAGCACCACGCTGCTCGGCGTGCCCTCGGGCATCAGCACGACGAGGTCGCCGAAGCGGCCGAACGCGAAGTCGCCGCGCTTCTCGTCGACCGCGACCGGATCGGGTAGCGGCAAGGGCTCGAGCGACGGGTTTTTCGGCGCGGCCGGCGGCGTCTCCACGTGGCGCGGCCACGCCAGCACGACGATGAACGCGACGGCGAGCGTCGCGAGCGGCAACCAGTGGCGTGTACGGATCATGCCCATGCGCGGAGCTTACGCAGCGTGCGCGTGATCAGGCCAGCCGGCACGCGCGATTCGGGGCCGCGGTTGATCAGGCGCGTGAGGTCGAGGAATACGCCGGGCAGGTGCATGCCGCCCGGCGAGGCGAGGTAGCGCGGCTGCCAGGTCGGCGCGAACTTGTTCTTGTAGCGGCGCAGGCCTTCGAAACCGTAGAAGCGCTCGCCGTGGCCCGCGACGAAGCCGAGCACGCGCTGCGAGCGTGCGGCGAGACGGTGCCGCGACATGCCCGACAACGGCGCCATGCCGAGATTGAAGCTGCGGAAGCCGTGCTCGCGGCCCCACAGCATGAGTTCGATGAACAGGAAATCCATGACGCCGCGCGGCGCATCGGGCGTGTGTCGCATGAGGTCGATCGACAGCTCGCCTCCGGCCGGCGCGAGCCACAGGTTCGCGAACGCGAGGGGCTGGCCATCCTTGTCGAACACGATCGCGGCCGGGAAGCGCCGCAGGTAGTCCTCGTCGAACCAGCCGAGCGAGAACCCCTTCTCGGTACCGGCCTTGCCGCCGAGCCAGCGGTCCGAGATCGCGCGCAGCGCGGGCAGCCACGCCTCGACCGCATCGGCCGGCACGTGCTCGATGCGCAGGCCGTCGCGCACGGCACGGTTGCGCGCCTGGCGCAGGTCGGCACGCGTGGGGCCCTCGAGCGAGAACGCGGCGAGGTCGACGATCGCTTCCTCGCCGAGCTTGATCAGCGCGAGGCCGAGGTCGAGGTAGGCCTCGAGGTCCGTGCGGCCGACCTGATAGAACACGCAGCGCAGGTCGCGCTGGTCGGCGAGCTCGCGGAACTGCCAGCGCAAGGCCTCGCGGCTCGCCGGTGGCCCGACCGGATCACCCATCGCGACGAGCGACAGGCCGGTGCGGCGGTACATGAGGAAACCGAGCCCGTCGGGCGAACGCAGGATCGCCTTGTCGCCGAGGTGCACGAGGTTGGCCTGCGTCTGCGTCGCCGCATCGACGAGCGGCTGCAGCGCATCGAGCTCGTTCGACGCGGGCAGCGTGTCGCGTCGCTGCGCCGGCCGCAGCAGCTGCCACAGCGCGACGATGATCAGCACCACGACGACCGCGAGCAGCGCACGCAGCGCGCGCGGCGCGTCGCCGGCGAGTTCGAACTGCCACCACAGGTGGTTGCGGTACGGCACGTTGCGGTAAGCGAACAGCATGAGCCAGCCCGCACCGAGCACCACCAGCGCGACGTTGCGCCACCAGAACGGACTGAAGCGCGACTCGAGGATCGCAGCAGGGCGAGCGAAGTGACGTCGCGCGAGCACCAGCAGCACGCCGAGCACGGCCATGCCGATCGTCAGCAGGGTCGGGTCGCCGCGCACCAGTGACGTCGCGATGCCGAGCACGAGCACGCCCAGCGTGACCAGCCATGCGCCGCGGCTGCAGCGCTGGATGCCGATCGCGAGGATCAGCAGCAGCACGCCGAGCAGGCTGCCGAGCAGGTGCGAGAACTCGAGCAGCGGCAACGGCGCGGCGACCGCATCGCGCGGCACCGGCAGCGAACCGACCACGAGCAGCCACGCACCGGCTGCGAACACGGCGGCCGCGGCGATCGCCGGCACGGTCGCACCGGCGATCGAGCTCAGCCGTCGCGCCGGACCACGCACCGCGACCGCGCCGAGCGCGGCCAGCGCCATCGCGAGCGGCACGACGTAGTAGACGAGACGGTAGGCGACGATCGAGGCGAGCAGCGCGTGGTTGTCGAGCTGCGGCAGCAGCTGGATCAGCGTCCACTCGAACACGCCGAGCCCGGCCGGCACGGTCGAGATCACGCCGGCGAGGATCGCGAGCACGTAGGCGCCGACGAACGCCGGGAACGACACGTCCGCGTCGTTCGGCAGCAGCACGTACAGCGCCGCCGCCGCGCACGACAGTTCGGCGACGCTGACGACGAGCGCGAGCCAGCCGTCGCGTCGCGTCGGCAGGCGCAGCGAGAAACGCCCGAGCGCGAGACGCCGCGGCTGCGCCCTCAGCGCGAGCAGGCCCGCGGCGAGCACGGCGAGACCGCCGATGCCGACGCCTTGCCACAGGCGTACCGGCCCGGGCAGCACGTCACCGAGGTGCGCGGGCGCGAACGCGAGCGTGAGGCCGGTCAGCGTCCACGCGCCGAGCGCGAAGCCGAGGCTGACCTGGAACGCGATGCGGCCGATGTCGGCGAGACCGACACCGGCGTCACCGTAGCCCTTGAGGCGGACCGTGCCGCCGGTCAGCGGCGCCATGCCGAGGCTGTGGCCGAGTGCGTTGGCGATGAACGAGGTGGTCGCGAGGCGTGGCCAGGCGACGTGCTTCTCGACGAGGCGCAGGCCCTGCCAGTCGAACACGACCAGCAGCGCGTAGCTCGACAGCGCCGCGGCGAGGCTCATCGCGAGCGAGGTCCACGGCAGCGCACGCAACTCGCCGACCAGCTCGTTCCAGCTCGTGGTGCGGAACTCGCGCTCGAGCGCGACCAGCGCGAGCGCGACGACGGCGACGCCGAGCAGGGCGCGCAGCCGCGCCGGCGACGGCAGCCAGCGCGCGCGCTGTCCTGTCGATGAGCTCATCCGCGACCCGACCCTTCGTCCCGTGGGGTAGCGCGCATGCTACTGCGCGACCCGCGTTCCGCGCAGCCACCGGCCCTGCACGGGCCGGTCACGGTTCAGGCGCTGGCGCGACACCTCACGCGACGCGCACGCCGGCGACGCGGCGGCGCCAGGCCTCGAGCGGCATCGCCGTCGCGGCGTCGCCGCCGAGCAGGCGCTTCGCCGTCTCCTCGCCCGATTCGCAGCCGCCTTCCATGAAGCCCTGGTTGTCGGGCGAACAGTGTTCACCGGCGAAATGCAGCTCGCCGACCGAGGCCTGGATCGCGCCGCGCAGCGTCGTCCATTGGCCCGGACGGAAGCAGGCATAGCTGCCGAGCGTCCACGGATGGGTCGGCCAGTGGAAGCGCGCCTCGCGTGCGCCCGCGCGCGCCGAGGACAGGCCCGGGAACACCGCGTCGAGCTGCGCGGCCGCGGCATCGGCCTGCTCGCGTGGCGAGCCCTCGCCGATGGCGAGGCCGTGGCGACCGCCGACGAAGTTGGTGAGGATGCCGGCCGCGCCGTCCTGCAGGCGACTGGTCTCCCACGTGGTCTGCAGCGGCAGGTCGGTGAACGTGCTCGCGGCGCTCGCGTGGCGCGTGCGCCAGACGCGTTCGTTGAAGCCGATCATGAGCTTGGCGTTGGTGCCGTAGCCGAGCTCGTCGATCGCGCGCCGCTTGGCCGGCGGCAGTGCGACGTCGAGGCGCACGCGCCGCAGCGTCGTGAACGGGATCGCGAGCACGACGCGCCGCGCACGCACCTGCGAGGCCGCGCCGCCGCGCAGGAAGCCGAGCGTATAGCCGCCGTCGGCATCCGCGCGCACCGACTCGAGCACCTGACCGAGTTCGATCGCGCCGCCGAGGCGCTCGCCGAGCGTGCTCACGACGAGGTCGTTGCCGCCACGCACGTGGTAGCGCTCGTCGCTCTCGCCGAAGATGCGGAAGTGCTCGAGGCCCGGATCGATGAACGTGAGCAGGTTCAGCGCCGACTGCTCGCCGCATTCGAGTCCCATCTCGGTGGTGTAGGCCACCTCGATGAGCGTGCGCAGCCAGCCCGAGGCGCCGTGGCGATCGAGCCACCCGCTGATCGTCTCGCGGTCGAGCGCTTCGGCGCCGCCCGGCGCGTCGAGGGTGATGTCGTCGTCGGGCAGCGTCGCCGCGTCGCGCGCGATCGCGTCGGCGATCGGCGCGAACGCGCGCAGGATCTCGTCCTCGTCGTGGCGGCGGCCCTCGCAGAACCAGACCTCGCCGAGCGACGCGGTCGGGTCGGTGGCGAGGTCGTCGAGGGCGAGGCCGAGTTCGGCCGCGAGCGCGCGCATGCGCACGTGGCCGGTGTCGATGAGTTCGCCGCCGAGCTCGCAGACCTGGCCGTCGGCGAAATGGCCGCGCAGGCTCAGCATGCGGCCGCCGACGCGCTCCTGCGCCTCGAACACGCGCACGCGATGTCCCGCCTGGTGCAGCCGGTAGGCACACATGAGCCCGGCGATGCCCGCACCGACGACGACGATCCCGTCGTCGCCACGTGGCTTCACCGGCGTGCGCGCGCAGGCCGCTGCGGCGAGCGCCGCGCCGGCGACCGCCGACTGGCCGAGGAAGCGCCGGCGCGCGCGGTCGACGCGTGCCTCGCGCTCGCGCGCGACGATCTCGTCGAGCGGCTGTCCGGTCGTTCTCGCGATCGCCGCGATCCGCGCCGCGCGGCGCAGCAGTCCCACCCACGGTGTCCTCGCCATGCCGTTCCCTCCCGATGTCGTGCAAGGTGTACAACGCTGCAGGACAGAACGCAAAGCGGCGCCCCGGAATGCCATCGGCGACCCTCTTGCGCCGACGTGAGGGGATCGGGGTCGATTCCGCGTATGAACCGCCATCGCCGGCCGACGCCGCGCGACGGGATCGCACAGGGGCGGCCCGCTTCCGCACCGGGACAGGAACCATGGCCATGCGAAGACTCCCCGCCTTGCTGCTGCTCACGACCGGCCTCGCCGCCCACGCGCGCGACGGCGTACCCGATCCCTCGTTCGGCGCCCATGCGCCCGGCGTCGCGGTCATCGATGTCGTGCCGGCACCGCAGATCTCGATCGACGCCGCTGGCGCCGTCGTCGCGCTGCCCGATGGGCGCGTGCTCGTGGCCGGAACCTCGGCCTACGACTTCCAGGCGCCGGACACGCTCTCGGTCGTACGGCTCGGAGTGAACGGCACGCGCGACACCGCGTTCGGCAGCGGGGGCGTGGCCTTGCTGCATCCCGGCGACGGTTCGCACCTGCGCGGCTCCGTCACGATGCTGCGCCGGAGCGACGGAAGCGTGGTCGTACTCGGCAGCGGCGTCGCGAGCATCGGCAGCGGAACGACCGTCATCGTCGCCTGCCGCGTGTCGGCGGACGGCATCCCCGACACGGGCTTCGGCACACAAGGCTGCAGGCCGTTGCCTCCGCCGCCGGGGCTGCAGTGGAACACCGCCCAGTCGGTCGTCGCATCACTCGACCAGGACAACCGCCTGCTCGTCGCCGCCGCCACCTCTCCGCCCGTGTTCACGCCGGACTGGAACCTCGCCGTCACGCGCTGGAACGACGACGGCAGTCTCGACACCACGTTCGCCACGGGCGGTGTCGCGATCGTCACGCGCTTCGACGCGCTCGCGGCCCGACCGACGCGCGAGTTCGTGGCCGGTCTCGCGGTCGACGCATCCGGTCGCATCGTCGTCGGCGGACGATCCATGCCGTACGACACGAGCTTCCAGGCACCGTCCTCGGTCGCGGTCGCCCGACTGCTGCCGGATGGCCAGCTCGATGCGACGTTCGGCGACGGCGGCGCGCGCCTCGTGACGGCGCCGCGTCTCGAGGTCGAGAGCCTCGCGCTCGCCGCAGACGGCTCGCCGGCCCTGTGTGGCACCGCCTCGACGGAGGCTGATCCGGCGGACACGGACATGGTGATCGTGCGGCTCGATGCCGGCGGTCACCTCGACACGGGCTTCGGAGAGGCCGGCATGCGCACGATCGCGTTCAACGCACCGACCTCGGGGCGTGATGCCTGCCACGCGATCGCGATCCAACCCGATGGGCGCATCGTCGTCGCGGGATCGACCGCCGCGCCGGGGGCGTCCGGCGATCTCGCCCTGGCGCGACTGTGGCCCGACGGCCGTCTCGACCGCGGCTTCGGCGACCGCGGTGACGGCCGCCTCGTCGTCGCGGTCGACCTGGCCTCAGCGAAAGGCAATCTGCACGATCAACTCGACGCGGTCGCCTGGCATGGCGACGTGCTGACCGCCGCCGGCGTGGCCAACAGCGACTACAACCAGGACGAGTTCGCGGTGCTGCGGCTGCGTGCGGACGGCCTGCTCGACGACGGCTTCGACTGAACCGCCCTCCGCGTCACGCTCGGCCGCGAGGGCCTCGTCGCGGAACGCCGACACCGATGGATCAGCCACGCGCCGCGTCTGCCGCGGGACCGGATCGATCGGCGCAGACGCATGCCGCCGGCTCCGCGCGTTGCCTGCGACGACCCGATGCGGCATCGAATGGCGTTCTGGCGTTGATCCCCCCCGGAGGTCGCCGCCATGACCGTATCGCTCCCCTCGCTCCCGCCGTTCGCGGCGACCATGCTCGCCTGCGGGCTCGCACTCGCCACCTCACCTGCACCCGCCGCGGGTTACCGCGCCTTCCCTGCTCCGGTCGAAAGTCCGAGTCACGGCGTCCGCGCGTGGATCAGCGATCCGCAGGACGCCATCGCCTCGCCGTTCGGCTGGCACGACACCGACGGCGTCGCCGGACCCGAGTACACGACGTTGCGTGGCAACAACGTGCACGTCTACGTCGACACCAACGCCGACGGCGTGCCCGACGGCCCCGGCCCCGACGGCGGCCAGGCACTGACGTTCGATGCGCCGTACGACGCCTCGTGGGCACCTTCGGTTTACCACGATGCGCTCGCGGTCAACACGTTCTACTGGACCAACCACCTCCACGACGTGCTCCTGCGCCACGGCTTCACGCCGGCACGCGGGAACATGCAGGCCAACACCTACGGCCAGGGCGGCATGGGCGGCGATCCGCTGCGCGTGGAGGTGTCGCGCGGCAGTGCGATCAACCAGTTCAACAACGTCAGCTATGCCTATGCGGCCGACGGCACGTCGCCCACGTTGCGCCAGTACGTCTGGAACACGGCGACGCCGAACCGCGAGAGCAGCTTCGACGCGTCCGGCACGACCTGGGCCTACGGCGTGCTCACGTACGCACGCCTGACCTCGAACTGCATCCAGCACACCGAAACCCCGCATGTGGGATTCGCCGACGCGCTGGCCCTGCTCGCCACGACCGATCTGCGCAGCGTGACCGCGACGACGCCACGCGGCCTCGGCACCTACCTCGTGAACCAGGCGCCGGGCGGCGGCGGACTCCGCGGCACGGCCTACGCCGGGGACATGACGATGAACCCGAGGAGTTACGCGTCGCGCCAGACACTCACGCCGCCGCATGCGACGGGTGCCATCGTGGCAAGTGCACTCTGGGACCTGACGCTGTACCTGGCCGACGCGCATGGAGCGCAAGGCGACCTCGGCGTCGGGGACCGTGCCGAGAGCCGCATGCTGCGCCTCGTGATCGAAGCGATGCGCACGATGCCGTGCCCGGGCGGCTTCGTCACGGCACGCGACGCGATCCTCCTCGCCGACCAGACCCTGCACGGCGGTCAGGACCGCTGCCTGGTCTGGCAGGCCTTCGCGCGGCGCGGCCTCGGCGTCGGCGCCGACGAGGGATCGCCCGCGAGCATCACGGACGGCACCGCAGCCACCGACATGCCGGTCGACTGCGTGTCGATCTTCAGGAACGGCTTCGATCCCGGCTGACGCCGGCCGGTTCCGGCAGCATCGGGCTGCGCGACGTCGAACGCGAACCGGACCGGCGCGCCCCGTGCGACGCCGTCAGTCGAACACGGACGCGAAGATCGTGTCCGCGGGCGCGCCCGCCTCGATCGCACCGATGTCGCAGGCTGCTCCGCCGGACGGTCGCACATGACGCCGCTGGTCCAGGCCCATGCCGAGCAGGCACCAGGTGGGATGCGCCGCGTCGATCACGACGCTGCTGATGGCCGGCAGGAACGCCTGCGCGAATCCGCCGACGTCGATGAGCGAACCGATTCGCAGCTGCGAAGCCGGCACGCTCGTCTCGTTGTCGGCAGCGGAAAGGCCGCAGGTGCTGCCGGTCGACTCGAGGTTGCCGACCGCCTGCAGTACACCGCCACCCGACGAGAACGCACACGTGCCGTCGAGGATCGTGTTGAACAGGCGCACACTCGAGCCCGCACCGTCGACGGTCAGAAGCGAGCCCGGCGTCGCGGCGGTCAACGACGTGGCGCGTCGCATGGTCGCGTGGGTGATCCACGCGATCGCGGGAGCCGCCGCCGTGGAACGCACGCCGACGACATGGCCGATGCCGCCGGACACGCCGCTGCGGAACGTGTTGTCGGCGAAGGTCACGTTGGTCATCACGAGGTTGCCACCCGGGAGGACGCCGATCACTGCGCCGTCGACGTCACCGCCTCCACCGCCGCGGTGGCCCGCGAACAGCACGCGGTTGAAGCGCCAGGCGACGATGTCGCCCACGCGCAGCACGGCAGGCTGCTGGAGGTGCGCGTTGTCGACGACGTGGTTGCGGAACTCGCTGTCGTCGAACGTCACCATGCCGCCGCCGCTGCCGGTCATCGGCCCCGTGTTGGCCGAGAAGCGCGTGCGCGTGAAACGCGCGTCCACGGCATTCGACACGCCGATCACCTCGAGCGGCTTGCCGTAACCGGTCACGACGCTGTCGCGCACGCGCGCACGGATGCCGCCGATCAGCGTCAATGCCGTGGCCGGCGCCGTGCCCTCGAGCCGGACACGATCGATCTCGAGCGTTCCGGTCTCGCCGACCACGCCGAGCGCGGCCAGCATGCTGTCGCGCACACGCACGTCCACATGGGCGCCACTGCCCGCCACGGCGCTTGCGATGCGCGAGTCCTCGAGGGTGACCGATACGCTGCCATCCTCGTCGCCGATGCCGACGAAATTCGACGCAGACGGCATCGTCACGTTGCGCAGCGTGAGCGCACCTGCGGTGAGTTGTACGGCATCGGACGCCGTTGTCAGGCGCAGGTCCTGCAGCACGAGATCGGGCGCGGCGCTGCCCTCGAAGCGGCTCGCCGCGGTGCTCGTGACGATGTGCGTCGCGTCGGGACCTGCGCCGGCGATCGTCACGCCGCCGACCGTGACGAGCGCGCCCCGCGTGACGTTGTAGACGCCCGTCGACAGCGTGATCGTGTCGGCCGATGGCGTCACCTGCGCGGCGAGCATGGCCTCGCGCAGCGAACAATCGCCCACGGCGCACGCACCGGGAACCGGATCGTCGCCGCGCGTGACGACGAAGGTCGCCGCATGCGCGGGCACGAGGATGGAAAGACCGAGTGGCAAGACGGCGCGGAGCATCGTGTGCATGGACATGTCCCTGTTCGCCCTGTCCACGCACGACGCCGCCCGGAGAGGCCACGTCGTCGCGACGGCACACGCCGGCACGGCGCAGCAAGCCCCTGCACGACGGTCGACACCCGCCACGCCGCGCGGCAAGCGACGATGCCTGTGCGCTGCGCCGCTACTCGAAGCCGTCCGCGAAGATCGTGTCGTCACCGACCCGCCTGCAGGCCGAGAACTCCGACGTGCGCCCCGAGGCATCCGTCGCCGTCGCGGTGATCGACTGGCCGTCGGCGACATCGGCGAAGATCTGCAGGTCGAACGCCTTGCTGCATTGGCCGTCCGGTCCGACGAACGTGCAGTCGAGGTCCACGCTGCTGTGGCCGATCAGGCTGGCGCCCTCGCCATGCCCCGAGGCATCGCACTGGCTGTTGCGGTAGATCTCGACACGGTAGACGCCGCGCGTGGACGACAGGCGCCCCTCGAGGGCGAGGTAGGTGAACGGACCCGAGCCCACGCGGCGGGCCCGCTGGAGCTCGGGATGGTTCTGTCCCCGGTTCGCGCTGGTCGTGCCGTCGAAGGCCGGATCGGCATCGTTGGCGTCGACACCGTTCGTACCGAGGTCGATCGCGAGCCCTTCGTTGTTGGCGTAGGTGTTGCCGGAGAGGTTGTTCCAGCTGCCTTGCGCGAGGTAGATCCCGTCCGATCCGTTGCCGCCGAAGTAGTTCTCGGGGCCTATGCGGTTGCGGCTCGCCTCGCCGCTGATGAGCATGCCGTGCACGCTCGAGGAGATGACCGTGTTGTCGCGCACGGTGTTGTACTGGGCGCCGGCTGCGTTGAGCACGATGCCGAGTCCGTTGCGTGCGATGAAGTTGTCCTCGACGAGATTCGACGACGACGCGATGCTGATGCCGATGCTGTTGGGCAGCTGCGCGAAGATCGAATCGCCGATCGCATTGCCGATCACCTGGTTGCGTCCGAAGCCTGCGAGCACGATGCCGGTCGTGGCGTTGCCGACGAGGTTGTGCTGGTCGACGTCCGGTCCGCCGATCTGTGCGTCGAACGCACCGTCGTCGACGCGGATCGCGGTACCGACGTCGGCGAGCGTCGTGCCGTGCGTGACGCCGCCGAACTGCAGGCCCGCGAGCAGGTGCCCGCTGCCCGAACGCAGACGCACCGCGTTGCCCGTGAAGCCCGAGAACGCGACCTGGCTGAGCTTGAGGTTGTCGCCGGACTCGGTCGAGTCGAAGACGATGCCGCTGCCGACGCCGCTTCCCGCGCGCAGGACGATGCACGGCGCGCCGTTGTAGCCGATGATGCTCGCGTTGGCGACCGTGCCGGGCTGGGTCTCGCCGACGATGTCGGTGTCGTCGGTCAATGTGAGCGCCTGCGCGAGCGTGATGACGCGCGGACAGCCTCCGGGGATCGCAAAGCGGATCGTCTGCCGTCCGTTCACGCCGTTCGCGCTCGCGACGGCCTGGGCGAGCGAGCCCGCGCCGCTCGACTGCGTGTTCGTCACGTCGAGGTAGGCCGAGTTGTCGACCGCGGTCTCGTAGGCCCCGATGTCGGGATTCACCCCGACCTGGCGCGGCTGGCCGGCGAGATCCCTGCTCGGCAGTCCTCCGGGCACGAAGCGCGTGCCGGCATTCACGAGGGGCGAGCCGTTCGCAGGCACGTGATTGGCCTGCAGCTGCGCCGGCGCACTGATGTTGTCGAGGTCCGTGATCAGGGTTCCGCCGCTGAACGAGAGGCTGTCGTAGCGATTGTGCGAGACCGAGAGGTCGGCGTTGGTCACCACGACCTCGGCGCCGTCGTTGTCGAAGGCGTTGCCGGCGAGCTGGACGATCGCGAAAGGAGGTTCGTGGCTCTGGTCCCACGGCATGTAGACCACGCGCAGGCCGCCGTCGCGAAAAGTGCTGTTGGCGACCTCGAAGCGGCTCGTGCGTGAATCCTCGGTCCGGTATGCACCGAAGCGCACGACGCCATCGGAGGGCGTTCCGTTGCGCGCCGTGAACAGTGAATTGGCGATCATCACATCGTAGTTGTTCCCTCCCAGACCGACGCTGGTGCCGAGGAAGCGCACATGGTCGAAGCGGATCGTGCCGGGTTCATCGTCGTAGCTGGCCCAGTTGCTCACCGACCAGTCGATGCCGTTGGTGGTCACGTAGTCGACCGTCAGTTCGTTGTCGATGAGCTCGATGTCGATCGTGCGCTGGCCACCGCTCGCGTTGAGCGTCGTGGCGCCCTGGGACGTGTTGCGCGACGTGCATCCGGCGTTGTAGCCGCCGCGCAGCATGAGCTTGCCGTAGTTGGCACCGGGATCGCCCTCCGCGCGGTAACCGAGGTCGATGTCGCTGCCGATCGTGTACGTTCCGGCGCGCAGCTTCAGCGTGATCGCACCCGTGCTCGCCCCGTCGATGCCTGCGATCGCCTCGTACAGGGCCGCCGTGCTCTCGATGCAGATCTCGGTCTGCGCGTGCAGCGTCGGCGCCAGCAAGGCGAGCATCAAGGCCATGCCACGCGTGCACGCGCGTCGATACGACACCTTCCGATTCGCCATGGGCACTGCTCCGATCGCTCCGATCCCTCCTTCCACGCATCACGGGGATGGCAGGGGCCAGCGACGGTCGGACACGGCGTATCACGCCGGCACGATCATGGGCCAACGATGGCCACGACGGCGCGAGCGGTCGTGCGGTCGTGCGGTCGTGCGGACGACAGCCGCGTCGTCGCCACCCGGTGCGCGCATTCAGCGCGACGCGAGCACGACCCAGGCGATCACGACGAGTCCGATGGCGGTGACCGAGACGGTCACGCCCCACCAGATCCGCGCGCGCCGACGAAGCCGCCGCACGAGCTCGGCGTGGACGACGCGCGCCGCTTCGATCATCGGCACGGCACGTTTCTCGGCCGCGGCGCGGCGCGCTGCCGGATCGTGCGTCGAGGGTTCGTCCTCGTAGCACGCGAACACCGCGGCATGCAGCTCGGCGTAGCGGGCGCCGAGCGCGCGCGTGGACAGGCGCGACAGACCGTCGGCCGAGACGTCGAGATCGGGTTTCGCGGCGGCGTTGCTGCGCACGGATCCTGCCTGTCGCGGGGCGGACCCGCTCGATGGAGCCGCATCGTCCCATATCCGCGCGGCGTCATGGCCCCGCGCATGGCGGCACGACGTGGAAGGTCGTGAATCTCTCGAGACGGAACCGCCATGACGATCACGCCGAACCCGATCACCGCCGACGATGAGGCGCCACCGCGGACCCGGCGCATCCCGCATCGCATCGGCATGGCACTCACCGCCGCCTGCCTCGCGACGGGAAGCGTCCATGCTGCGGACGGCGATCCTGACCCGACGTTCTCGGCAGACGGCATCACCACCGTCACGTTCTCGGGCGGCAGCGTCGACGGCGTACGCATCGCCGCCGACGCCCAGGGCAACACGTTCGTCGGCGGCACGATCCGCCGTTCCGACGACAACATCGACTACGCGATCGCCAAGCTCAGGCCCGACGGCACGCCCGATCCGGGCTTCGGCTTCCAGGGCCTGCGCACGATCGGCATCGACGCGGTACCGCTCGGGCACGACAGGCTCCACGGCATCGTTGCGCAGGCGGACGGCAAGGTGCTTCTGCTGGGCTATGCCGAAGTCGCCGACGAGATCGTCGCGGCGTCGCCGCCCGCGATCGTGCGGCTGACCGCCGCCGGCAACGCGGATCCGACGTTCGGCGACGAGGGGCGCATCGTCGTCGACGGCAGTCCGTGGCCGAACGGAAGGCTCTACCTGTCCGCCGCGATCGCGCAGCGCGACGGCAAGCTGCTGTTCGGCGGCTACTGCCTGAACTGTCCGAGCACCTATCGCGTGTTCGTGCTGCGCATGACCGCCGCGGGCACGGTCGACGCGACGTTCGGCTCCGGCGGCTGGACTTCGATCCCGGTCACCGGCCAACCACGCATCGAGGCGATGAAGCTGGATCACCAGGGCCGCATCGTGCTGGCCGGCGTGGATTCGGGAAGTTCGCCGCGACCCGTCGTCGTGCGCATCCTGCCCGACGGCAACGCCGACACGTCGTTCGGCACAGGCGGCGTGGTGACCCTGCTCGACCTGCCGAGCGCCAACGAGGGCGGCTGGGCGGCTCGCGCGGTCGCACCCGACACGGACGGTTCCCTCGTGCTCGCCGTCGGTAACTGGGAGGTGGGATCACCGAACCGCGGCGCGCTCGTGCGTCTCGGCGCGAACGGCGTGCGCGACATGACCTACGCCGGCACGGGCCTGCGCAACCTCACGCGCGAGGAAGGCACGCGCCTGCTCGCACTCGAGCGTCGCAGCGACGGACGTGTCGTCGCAGCCGGCTGGATCGACCCGAATGGCGCGGAGGGTCAGGACTTTTTCCTCGCGCGCGTGATGCGTGACGGCGCACTCGATACCTCGTTCGACGCCAACGGCGTCGTGCGCGTGCAGGTCACGGCGACCGGCCAGGACGGTGTCGAGGCGATGACGCTGATCGCCGGCAAGCCCGTCGCCGCCGGCTACGCCTACACGCCGGGCCGCAACATCGGTGTCGTGCGCATGCAGTCGGACCTCGTGTTCGCCGACGGGCTCGAATGAGGGCGATCCACGAGGTCGACCACAGGCATGCGTGCCGCGCTCAGCGTCCCGGCGGCGGCGCGATGCGGTACGTCGGCGGCGTCACGCCCATGAGGTGCTGCACGAAGTAGTCCCACAGGCGCCGCGTGAAGTAGGCGTCGTTGCGGAACAGTTCGTGGTCCTGGTTGGCGAGATAGAGCAGGTCGACGTCCTTGTTGGCCTTCGTGAACGCCGACACGAGATGGAGCGTCGGCGCCGGCATCGCGTTCTCGTCGAGGTCGCCGTAGACGAGCATGAGCTTGCCGGCGAGGCGATCGGCGAGTGCCACGTTGCCGAGCGGACGGAACAGGTCGGGCACTGCGTCGGACGTCGGGCGGATCGCGCTGCCGTCCGCGTAGACCGGCTGCCCGCCGACGAGGCGGTCCATGCCGTGGATCGCGCCACCGTACATGCCTTCGAAGCTGTGGCTACCCGCGGACGACACGCCGACCTTGAAGAACCCGGGATGGCGCAACAGCGCGCGCGTCGAGCTGTAGCCGCCGAACGAGTGCCCGTAGATGCCGACGCGATCGAGGTCGAGCTGCGGATACCTCGCGGCGAGTCCACGGATCGCGGCGACGTGGTCCTCGAGCTGCACATCGGACGCGGTCAGGAAGCTCGCGTCGTGGAACGCCTTCGAACGACCCGGCGTGCCGCGTCCGTCGATCACGACGACCGCGAAGCCGAGCTCGGCGAGGCTCGATTTCGAGACCGGGTTCATCGCTGCGGTCGCGTCGACGAAGCCGACCGGCGCGTTGATGATGTGCGGCCCGCCGTACATGCCGTCGACGACCGGAATGCGCCGTCCGGACATGTCCCCGGATGGCAGGTACAACGTCGCCCAGACATCGGTCGTGCCGTCGGCGGCCTTGACGCGCTCGCGCGTCGGCGCCTTCCAGCCGGCCGCGAACACGGCGCCCGCATCGGCGCGTTCGAGTGGCATCACGATGCGGCCGTCGCGCGTCGATCGCAGCACCGTCACAGGCGGCTCGTCGACGGTCGAGAAACTGTCGACGACGAGGTCCATCGCCGGCGACAGCAGCGTCGAGGCGCGCCAGCCGCCGAACATGCCGGCACCACCGTCGATCGCGTGATCGGCCGCTTCGGGCGTCAGCAGCATGGGCTCGCCGCCGTCCAGCGACACGCGGTAGAGGCGGCGCTGGTACGGATCGCCCGGCTCCTTGCCGCCCGCGGTGAAGAACACCTCGCGCCGTTCCTCGTCGACACCGACGAGATCGCGCACCAGCCAGTCGCCCGAGGTGATGGAACGCAGCGTGCGTCCATCGGCGAGATCGACGAGATGCAGGTGACCCCAGCCGCCGGCATCCGACCACCAGATCGCCTGCGCGCTCTTCTGCAGGATGCGCACGGCCGGCCGGTTGTAGGTGAAGTCGTTGAGCTGCACGCGCGTGTCCGAGGATTCCTCATGCACGGTGCGCAGCGTGCCGTCGCGCACGTCGATCTCGACGAGGCGAAGGCGCGCAGGACGGTCGTAGCGCACGATCGCGGCATACACCTTGTGTGCATCGGCCGACCAGCCGAGCAGGCCGGCTTCGGTCAGCGTGTTCCAGCCTTCGGGCACGGCGATCGTGCGCGTCGTCGTGTTCGCGACGTCGACCACGTACCAGCTGTCGCGCACCTGCTCCGCGTCGCCGAGCAGTCCGAGTCGAACCGTGTACACGATCGGCCGGAACGAGCCTTCCGGCGCGGTCGCGAGGTAGGGATACGCCTCGACCTTGCGTTCGTCGTAGCGCACGCCGAACACGCGCGCGCCGTCCGGCGACCAGTGCGCCGCGATCGGCGGTACGACCATGCGCCCCGCTCGCCACGGGATGCCGCGCAGCGAGAAATCGGGCAGCACGCCGTAGCCGTGCGAAGGTTCGCCGTCGCGCGTCAGCGTGCGTTCGCCGTCGACACCGGCCTCGCGCAGCCACAGGTTGTCGTCGCGCACGACGATCGCGCGCGTGCCATCGGCCGATACGAGCGCTTTCGGATCGCGTGCGAGCGCGACGACGACGCGGCAGGCGTAGGCCGGCAGCCTGCAATCACGCGCGCGCCCATCGGCGTCACGCACGCGGATGCGCAGGCCATCGCCGGCATCACCAACGACCGATTCGACATCGATCACCGCCTGGCCGCGCGCATCACCGAGCGCACGCGCGAGCCGCTTGCCGTCGAACAGTGCGCCACGCGAAGCCTTCGCCGGATCGATCAGCACGTACGACGCGCCATCCTTCTCCTGGCGCCGGTACCAGAAACGTCCGTCGGCGAGCCACTGCGGCGACACCGTCGCGTTGAGCACCTTGCCGCGCAGGTTGTAGTCGAGCACGCGTTCGGCGCGGGTGTAGGCCTCGGCGTCGGGTGATGCCGCGTGGGCGACAGTACCCGCTCCCACGACGGCGGCGAGAAGCAGCATCCGCAGGGAACGTGGCGCGCAGGCCCGCGTGTGACGCCAACCGTGATCGAATCGCAAAGTCGTTCCCCGTGCGGATGCGCGCGGTGACGACGTGACACACGCGGCATGGATGGAGCGGCGGCGCAGCGCGCGGCCGACGTGCTTCGAGCTTCGCAGCAACCGTGAGGGCCACGCAACCCGACCACGTGCGCCAGGACGCCTCATCGGCGTACGACGTTTCGCGATCGACGCTTCCCGGGTAGCGTCACCCGACGAGATCGGCTCCACGACATGCCGGGAAAAAACGTTCGCGAACTACGCCACGCGACGATCACTGCGCATGCGCGCGGCCGGCCTCAGAGATGAATCTTCGCGTAGGGAATGCGCTCGATGCGCCCGACCTTCTCGACGGCAGCCATCACGTCGGGACGTTGCACGATCGCGCGCCAGCGCTCGGCCTCGATGCGGCGTCGCGGGGTTCTCGACACGTCGTCGTAATCCTGCATCTCGACGAGCATGTCGGCACGATGCCGCTCGTCGCGCAGGCGCTCGATGACGATCTTCGCTGCCTCGTCTTCACGCCCCGTCTGCAGCAGCGCCGCCCTGTAGGTGTCGGGGGCATCGTCGCGATGGGTCGCGAGATAGTCGAAATGGGCCTTGGCTCGTGCGTCGTCGCTTCGATCCAGCGCGCCGAGCAGGGCGATGTAGTTCAACTGCATGCGTCCGTACTCGCTCATCGCTCCGACGAGCTCCACGGCGTCGCGTGCGTCGTCCGCACGGCCCAGGTCGGCATAGAGCCTCGCGAGATTGAGCGTCTGGCTCACGTTGATGTTGCCGCTCTCCGGCAGCCGGCTCGCCTTGCGGAGCTGGGCCATCGCATCCTCCCAACGCTCCATGCGACCCAGCGCCTGGGATCTCGCGTCGAGGATCCAGTTGAACTTGGAACCGGCGTCGGTGTAGACCTGCATGCCTTCGGCAGCGACCTTCGCGATGATGTCGTCGGCGAGCGCGATCGCGTCCTCGTGCTTGCGCAAGCGCAGCAGGCAGCGCATGACGTCGAGCCGCGGCCACAGGGCATCGGCATGCCGGCTCGCGGCGGATCGCGACGCCTTGCACTGGCGATCCAACGACCTGCCGACGTCGAAGGCGTCCTTGCGGGCGGCCATGACCCTGTCGAAGCGGCGATCCACGCGCAAGCGCACGATGGCGTCGATGTCGAGGATGCGTGCGGCGGCGTCGACCGCCCTCGGCATGTCGTCGCGCTCCAGCAGGAACTGCACGTACTCCAGCCACATGTGGCTCGCGTCCTCGCGCTCGTTCTGCCAATTGGCATCGAACAGCGAGGCGAGCAAGCGGAAGCGTACGGCTTCGTCGGCGCGCGAGCGCTCCAGGTTCCAGTGGATCCGGGCGATCGAGCGACCCGGAATGTTGTCGAGCGAGGCCGGTGCACGCTCGCCCATCACGGCGATGCACAGCGCCGCATCGGCATCGTCATCCAGCATGTACGCGGCGTTCAAGCGCGAGTGCCAGACGAAACCGTCGGCGTTCTCGAACGCGCTCGCGCGCACGAACAGCGCATGCGCCTTGCGATACTCGTCGAGCTGCATGGCGGCGAAGCCTGCACGTGACAGCGCGGCGTAGCGCGCGTCGTCGGTCAACGTGTCGAACACCGGAGACGCCAGCACCGTATCGAAGGCTTTGGAAGCGCTCTTGAAGTCCTTGTCGGCGTAGGCGCTGTTCCCGGCCTGGAACCGTTCGCCGATCGCATCGAGCGCATCGGGGTCAATGGGCGCCGGCAGCGGAGGTTGCGCGTCGACGCGTACCCAGGACAGAAGAAGCAGCATCGCTGCCAGGACATGGCGCATCACACGGCTCCCCTTCCACGGCATCGACGCTCCTGGCGCGATCATGCCAGCAGCCCCGTCACCTGGACACCCAAGAAAAAAGCCCCGCATCGCTGCGGGGCTTCTCGTGTCGCGTGGATCAGGTGGGGCTGGATCAGAAATCCATGCCGCCCATGCCACCCATGCCGCCGCCGGCCGGGCCGTGGCTGTGGGCTTCTTCCTTCTTCGGCGCTTCGGCGACCATGGCTTCCGTCGTGATGACGAGGCCGGCGATCGACGCGGCGTTCTGCAGCGCGGTGCGCGTGACCTTGGTCGGGTCCAGGATGCCGAGCTCGACCATGTCGCCGTACTCGCCCGTCGCGGCGTTGTAGCCGAAGTTGCCCTTGCCGTCGGCGACCTTGTTGAGGATCACGGACGCTTCTTCACCGGCGTTCGTGACGATCTCGCGCAGCGGCGCTTCCATCGAGCGCTTGGCGATCTGGATGCCGTGGTTCTGGTCTTCGTTGTCGCCCTTGAGCTTGCCGATGTTCGACAGCGCACGGATCAGCGCGACGCCGCCGCCCGGGACCACGCCTTCCTCGACCGCCGCACGCGTGGCGTGCAGGGCGTCTTCGACGCGGGCCTTCTTTTCCTTCATCTCGACTTCGG
>VFQP010000538.1_pt1 | contig 70664 bp, 60 predicted proteins | sample 3512351 | NCBI WGS metagenome assembly VFQP01 (sample SAMN10412372, study PRJNA504923) | tailings metagenome | isolation source: Relicate 1 Philex TSF1 revegetated site | place: Philippines: Tuba, Benguet | collected 2017-08-29
GGCAGCGTGCCGTAGGGCGTGGCGGAGGTGGGGTTGCTCATGTCGGAGACCGGCGTGTGCCGGGCGGTGAACGAGAATGGCGGACTATAGTGCATCGCACCATTCGGGCGCCTCAGGAGCGCCATGCTTCCCACGATGAAACACCTCTCCGATTTCGACGCCAACGACCTGGCTGCACTGGCCGAGCAGGACGTGGCGCGCGCCCTGGCCGAGGACGTGTCCACCGGTGACCTGACGGCTGCGCTGATCGACCCGCAGCGCCCGGCGCGGGCGCGCATCCTCGCGCGCGAAAGCGCCGTCATCTGCGGCACGCCGTGGGTGAATGCCGCCGTGCACGCGCTCGATCCGCAGGCCACGCTCACCTGGCACGTGGCTGAAGGCGCACGCTGCCAGGCCGACCAGACTGTGCTCACCATCGAAGGCCGCGCGCAACCCTTGCTGTCGGCCGAGCGCACGGCACTCAACTTCCTGCAACTGCTCTCGGCCGTGGCCACCGTCACCGCCAGCTACGTCGCCGCCGTGGCGGGCACGCGCGCGGCCATCGTGGACACCCGCAAGACGCTGCCCGGCCTGCGGCTGGCGCAGAAATACGCGGTCAAGACCGGTGGCGGCGTGAACCACCGCATCGGCCTGTTCGACGCGGTGCTGATCAAAGAGAACCACATCGCCGCCGCCGGTGGGGTGGCGCAGGTGCTGCAGCGCGTGCGCGAGACGGCGCCAGCAGCGCGCTTCGTGGAGATCGAGGTCGAGACCTTGACCCAGCTGGACGAGGCCCTGGCCCAGGGTGCCACCATGGTGTTGCTCGACAACATGGACCTGCCCACGTTGCGCGAGGCGGTGCGCCGCAACGCGGGGCGTGCCGTTCTGGAAATCTCGGGTGGTGTCAATCTGTCCACCGTGCGGGCCCTTGCAGAAACCGGGGTGGACCGCATCTCCATCGGAGCCCTGACCAAGGACGTCAAGGCGGTTGATTTTTCCATGCGCTTCGAAGCGCTGTGAGGTGATTCCATGAGCCAGGCCGCAGACATCATCGACGTCGAATACGAGCAACCCGCCTGTCCCACCCAGCACGCCTGGGCGCGCGTGCCGGTGGAACCGGGACCCAAGCAGCGCGCCGAACTGATGGAGAAGATCAAGCGCCTGCTCAAGGAGCGCAACGCGGTGATGGTGTCGCACTACTACGTGCACCCCGACCTGCAGGACCTCGCCATCGAGACCGGCGGCATCGTGAGCGATTCGCTGGAGATGGCGCGCTTCGGTCGCGACCATCCGGCCACCACGCTGGTGGTTTCGGGCGTGCGCTTCATGGGCGAGACGGCCAAGATCCTGAGCCCCGAGAAGACCGTGCTCATGCCCGACCTCGACGCCAACTGCTCGCTCGACCTCGGCTGCCCCATCGGCGAGTTCAGCGCCTTCTGCGACGCCCACCCCGACCGCACCGTGGTGGTCTACGCCAACACCAGCGCCGCCGTGAAGGCGCGCGCCGACTGGCTGGTGACCAGCAGCTGCGCGCTCGACATCGTGCGCGCGCTCAAGGACAAGGGCCACAAGATCCTGTGGGCGCCCGACAAGCACCTGGGTGGCTACATCCAGCGCGAGACCGGCGCTGACATGCTGATGTGGAACGGCTCGTGCATCGTGCACGACGAGTTCAAGGCGTTCGAGCTGGCCGAGCTCAAGAAGCAACACCCGCACGCCAAGGTGCTGGTGCATCCCGAAAGCCCGGCCGACGTGATCGCGCTGGCCGACGCGGTGGGTTCGACCTCCGGCATCCTCAAGGCCGCGCGCGAGTTCGACGCGCCCGAGTACATCGTGGCCACCGACAAGGGCATGATGCACATGCTGCGCCAGCAGAACCCCGGCAAGGTCTTCATCGAGGCGCCCACCGCGGGCAACAGCGCCACCTGCAAGAGCTGCGCGCACTGCCCCTGGATGGCCATGAACGGCCTGGCCGGCGTGGCCGAGGTGCTCGAGAAGGGCCTCAACCGCATCGAGGTCGACCCGGCGCTGATCCCGCGCGCGCGCCTGCCCATCGACCGCATGCTGGCCTTCACCGCCGCACACAAGGCAGGGCACGACGCGGGCGCTCTGGTGCCGGACATCGGCGCGGCGTGACGCCACCGCCGCGCGCCCCGCGCGTGCATGCGCGTCTGGCGTTCAGGGCTCGCGGCCTGGCGGCGCACGGCGCGCTGCGATGCGACTTCGGCGCCCCGCGTGACGTGCTGCAGACCCATGAGCTGTCCGGCGTACGGGCCGTGATCGAGGCCGCCGAAGCCGCGGCGCGCTCAGGCGCCTGGGTGGTGGGTTGGCTGGCCTACGAAGCCGCTGCGGCATTCGACACCGCCCTGCCCACGCACGCGCCCGCTGGCCCACTGGCCTGGTTTGGCGTGCACGATGCACCGCTCGATACGCGGCTCGATGGACCGTTGCCGGTGGCGGCGGCCGATGCGGTGCGCATGGCCTGGGCGCCCGCACCCGGCGAGCGCGCGGCGTTCGACCGAGCGCTGCACGGGATTCTGCAAGCCATCGAAGCCGGCGAGCTGTACCAGGCCAACCACACCGCACGCTGGCGCGGCGAACTGCAACAAGGCTGCGCACTCGATTTGTTCGAGTCGCTGCGCCGCGAGCAGCCCACGGCCTATGCGGCTTTCATCGATGCGGGCGACCACCAGGTGCTCAGCGTGTCGCCCGAGCTGTTCTTCGATTGGGACGGTGCCGAGGTGCTCACGCGCCCGATGAAGGGCACCGCCCCGCGCGGGCGCGACGCGCAGGAAGACGCGGCCCTGGCCGCGCAGCTTGCTGCCAGCCCCAAGGAGCGCGCCGAGAACGTGATGGTGGTCGACTTGCTGCGCAACGACCTCTCGCGCGTGGCGCTGCCTGGTTCGGTGCGGGTGCCGTCGCTGTTCGACGTGCAGGCGCTGCCGACGGTGTGGCAGATGACGTCGGACGTGCGCGCGCGCACCCGGCCCGGCACGTGCCTGTTCGATTTGTTGCAAGCCCTGTTCCCGTGCGGTTCGGTCACCGGCGCACCCAAGCGCCAGGCCATGCGCCGCATCGTGCGGCACGAGGCTGGCCCGCGCGGCGTGTACTGCGGCGCCGTGGGCGTGATGCGTCCCGGTGGTGGCGCCACCTTCAACGTCGCCATCCGCACCGTGGCCATGCAAGGTCGCGCGTTGAGCCTGGGCGTGGGCAGCGGCATCACCGCGGGTTCGCGGGCGCGCGCCGAGTGGCGCGAGTGGCAGCACAAGGCGGCCTTTGCGCAGCGCTCGGCCGAGCCCTTCGAGTTGCTGGAGACGCTCGCGCTCGACGGCGGGCAGTGGCGGCATGAAGGACGGCACCGCGAGCGCATGGCCGCTTCGGCGCGGTACTTCGGCTTCGCCTGGACCGGGCAGGCCTGGCACGCTGCCCTGCAAGGCGTTGCCGCTGAACGTGCCACGGGCTTGTGGCGCGTGCGCGTGCTGTGCGCGCGCGACGGCCGTGTCGTTGCCAGTGCACACGCCATGGCCACCACGCCCGTGCCGGTGTCGCTGCAGCTCGCGCAGCAGCCGTTTCTGCATGCCCATTCGCCCTTCGTGCGCTACAAGACCACGCGGCGCGCACATTACGAAGCGGCCGAATGCGCGCTGCCTGGCGTGTTCGACACCTTGTTGTGGAACGACGATGGCGAGCTCACCGAATGCGTGCGCGGCAATGTTGCGTTGCGCCTCGAGGGCGAAGCAACCTGGCTCACGCCCGCGCTGGACTGCGGGCTGCTGCCCGGTATCGGCCGCCAGGTGGCGCTCGCCGAGGGGCGGGTGCGTGAAGCGGTGATCCCGGTGTCGGCGCTGCCGGCCGTGCGGGAGATCGCTTTCCTCAACAGCCTGCGCGGTTGGCTGCCGGCGCGCCTGCACCAGCCCTGAGGCTCAGCGCCCGGGCGGCACCAGGATCGTCGGCTTGGCCTGCGGCAGCATGTCCGGGTAGTCCAGGCTGAAATGCAGGCCACGGCTTTCGTGGCGCAGCATCGCCGACATCACGATCAGATCGGCCACCTGCACCAGGTTGCGCAGTTCCAGCAGGTCGCGCGTGACGTGGAATTGCGCATAGAACTCCTGGATCTCGCGCTGGAGCAGGGTGATGCGGTGCGCCGCGCGTTCCAGCCGCTTGTTGGTGCGCACGATGCCCACGTAATCCCACATGAATCGGCGCAGCTCGTCCCAGTTGTGCGAGATCACCACCATCTCGTCCGCATCGGTGACACGGCTGTCGTCCCACTCGGGCAGGGCGGGCGGCTGCGGCGCGGGCGTGCCGCGGATGGCGCCCACCGCGGCCTGCGCGAACACCATGCACTCCACCAGCGAGTTGCTGGCCAGGCGGTTGGCGCCGTGCAGGCCGGTGCAGGTGGTTTCGCCCACCGCGTACAGGCCGGCCACTTCGGTGCGGCCGTCGAGGTCGGTCACGACGCCGCCGCAGGTGTAGTGCGCGGCCGGCACCACGGGAATCGGCTCCTTCGTGATGTCGATGCCCAGCTCGGCGCAGCGCGCGAGGATGTTCGGGAAGTGCTCGCGCAGGAACTCGGGGCTCTGGTGCGAAATGTCCAGGTGCACGCAATCGAGGCCGTGCTTTTTCATTTCGTAGTCGATGGCCCGCGCCACCACGTCGCGCGGTGCGAGCTCGGCGCGCGGATCGTGGTCGGGCATGAAGCGGTGGCCGCCCAGGTGCGGTGGCAGCTTCAGGATGCCGCCTTCACCGCGCACCGCCTCGGTGATGAGAAAGCTCTTGGCGTGCGGGTGGTACAGGCAGGTAGGGTGGAACTGAATGAACTCCATGTTCGCCACCTGGCAGCCGGCGCGCCATGCCGCCGCGATGCCGTCGCCGGTGGCGGTGTCCGGGTTGGTGGTGTAGAGGTAGACCTTGCCCGCACCGCCCGTGGCCAGCACGGTGTGGCGGGCAGCGAAGGTGACGACCTCGTCGCGCACGGTGTCGAGCACGTAGGCGCCGAAGCAGCGGCGCTGGTCGCCCGCGCCCGGCACGCGGCGCTCGGTGATCAGGTCGACCAGCATGTGGTGCTCGAACACCGCGATGTTGGGCGTGTCCTTCACGCGCTGTACCAGCGTGGCCTGCACCGCGGCGCCGGTGGCGTCGGCCGCGTGAACGATGCGGCGGTGGCTGTGGCCGCCTTCTCTTGTGAGGTGCAGCTCGCCGGCTTCGGTGGAGAAGGGCACGCCGAGCTCTTGCAGCCAGGCGATGGCCGCGGGCGCGTTCTTCACGGTGAACTCGGTGGCCTCACGGTCGCTCAGGCCGGCACCGGCCACCAGCGTGTCCTCCACGTGTGACGCGTAACTGTCGCCTTCGGCTAGCACGGCCGCGATGCCGCCTTGCGCCCAGTTGCTGGAGCCGTCGAGCAAGGCACGCTTGGTGATCACGGCCACGCGGTGTGTGGCCGAGAGGTTGAGTGCGGTGGTCAGCCCGGCCAGGCCGCTGCCGATCACCAGCACGTCGAATTCTTGGGTCATGTGGGAATTGGGGTGTGGCCCGGGCGGCGGATGCGCGTCAGGCGGCCGGGGTGTAGGCCAGGCGCACGTAGATCGGTGCAAAGGCCTCGGCCTGGGTCAGCTCGATCAATGTTTCCTTGGCGAGTTCGAGCATGGCGATGAAGGTGACGACCAGCACCGGCTGGCCCTTGCTCACATCGAACAGCTCGCCGAATTCGACGAACTGTCGACCCTGCAGCTTGCGCAGCACGATGCTCATGTGCTCTCGCACCGAGAGTTCCTCGCGGCTGATCTTGTGGTGTTGCACCAGCTTCGCGCGCTTGAGGATGTCGCGCCACGCGCTCTGCAGGTCCAGTGCATTGACGTCGGGGAAGCGCGGCGCCAGCGCTTGCTCCACATAGACCTGCGCGCGCAGGAAGTCGCGCCCGTATTGCGGCACCTCGCTCAAGCGCTGCGCCGCGAGCTTCATCTGTTCGTACTCGAGCAATCGGCGCACGAGCTCGGCACGCGGGTCTTCGGCTTCTTCGCCCTCGGCCGTCTTCTTGGGCGGCAGCAGCATGCGCGACTTGATCTCGATCAGCATCGCGGCCATCAGCAGGTACTCGGCCGCGAGTTCGAGGTTGTGTGCGCGGATTTCCTCGACGTAGGTGAGGTACTGGCGCGTCACCCCCGCCATCGGGATGTCGAGGATGTTGAAGTTCTGCTTGCGGATCAGGTAGAGCAGCAGGTCCAGCGGGCCCTCGAAGGCTTCGAGGAAGACGCGCAGCGCGTCGGGCGGGATGTACAGGTCCTGCGGGAGTTTGAACAGCGGCTCGCCATAGAGCCGCGCCAGTGCGACGCCGTCCACCACGTTGGGCAGCACCTCGTCCAGGCCTTGCGGGGCCTCGTCGAGGATCGGCGCCGGCTCGTTGCTCACTTCAAACCGGGCTCGGTCTGGTAGACGTAGGGCTTCTGCGCCACGCGGGCGGCCTCGGTCTCGGCCGCCAGTTCGCGATCGATCCGCTTGTCCCACAGGAGCGCGCGGCCCTGGCGCTGCGCCTGCTCCAGCCCCGGCCGGGCGGCCTTGAGCTGGTCGATGAATTCGGTGGCTTCGGAGCGGTAGTCGGGGCGGCGGAAGAAGGACATGTCGAAGCGGTCCGGGACAGGGGAAACAGTGGATTTTACCGGTCTGTCCCGTGTGTCTGCAGCCGGGCGGCAAAGCCCGAACGCTGCATCAACGAGGCCGGCTGGGCCTGCAGGCCGGTGAACGACAGCCGCCCGCCGCGGCGCAGCACCGTCCTGTGCAGCTGCTCCAGTGCGTCCAGCCCGCTGGTGTCGAGCGAGACCATGAGCTGCGCGTCGAGCACCAGGTCCAATGGCCCGGGCGCAGCCTCCACCGCGTCGATCAGCGGGTCGATCTTGGTGACCGCCCCGAAGAACAGGGAGCCGTAGAGGCGCCAGGTCTGCTGCCCGTGGGCGCTGGCCAGCGGCTCGACGCGGAAGATGTCCTGCTGGCGGCGCACGAACAGCACTACCGCCAGCACCAGGCCCAACTCCACCGCCACCGTGAGGTCGAACACGATGGTGACGGCGAAGGTGCTCAGCAGCATGAGCCGGTAGTGGTTGCTGAAGTGCTTGAGGCGCGCGAACTCGCGCCACTCGCCCATGTTCCAGGCCACGAACAGCAGCACCCCGGCCAGCACCGCGAGCGGGATGTGAAAGGCCAGCGGCGCGGCCGCCAGCACCACCAGCGCCAGCGTGGCCGAATGCACGATGCCTGCGATGGGCGAGGCCGCGCCAGCGCGGATGTTGGTGACGGTCCGGGCGATGGTGCCCGTGACCGGCATGCCGCCGAAGAACGGCACCACCACGTTGGCCACCCCCTGTGCCATGAGTTCCTGGTTCGGGTCGTGCTTGGGCGTGTCGGAGAGCTGGTCGGCCACGCGCGCGCACAGCAGGGACTCCACCGCACCCAGCAGCGCAATCGTGAGTGTGGGCGTGACCAGCAGGCGCACGGTTTCCCACGAGAAATCGGGCAACACGAAGGCCGGCAGGTTCTGCGGAATGCCGCCAAAGCGCGTACCGATGGTTTCCACCGGCCACTGTAGCGCCCAGGCCAGCAACGAAAGCGTGACCAGCGCGACGACCGGGCCGGGAATGCGCGAGGTGGTGCGCAGCGCACCCGGCACCTCCAGTGCCTCGATGCGCCGGCGAAAGCGCGAATCGGCGGCCCACAGCCGCGGCCAGATGAACAGGCCCAGCACGCACAGCACACCCAGCAGCAGCGCCCACGGGTTCCAGCTGGGCGCGTGCGTGGCCAGGGTGTGCATCTGGCCGAAGAAGCTGGCGGGCATTTTCTCCACCTGCAGGCCCAGCAGGTCGCGCAGCTGCGACAGCCCGATCAGCACCGCGATGCCGTTGGTGAAACCGATCACCACGCTCACCGGCACGAATCTCACCAGGGCCCCCAGCTTGAACAGCCCGAGCAGGAACAGCAGCACGCCCGCGCTCGCGGTGGAGATCAGCAGGTTGGCCACGCCGTAGCGCTCGACGATGCCGTAGACGATGACGATGAAGGCCCCCGCGGGGCCGGCGATCTGCACCGAAGTGCCGCCGAGGGCCGACACCAGCAGCCCGCCGATGATGGCCGTCCAGAGCCCGGCCTGGGGCGGCAGGCCGCTGGCGATGGCGAAGGCCATGGCCAGCGGCAGCGCCACGATGCCCACCGTGAGGCCGGCCCCGACGTCGCGGCCCAGGCGGGCGCGGTCGTAGCCGCGCAGGTCCGTCAGCAAACGGGGGCGGAACGGGGCCAACGGGGGCAGGCTTGCCATGTCCGCATGTTACCGATGGCTACGCGACCCGCGACGGGCCGGCCTACACTGCGCGGCCTGAGCACCGTGGAGAGCGCCCCATGACCCGACCCGACACGACCAGCGCCTGGTGGCGCCTGGGCCGCCTGATCACCGCCGCCCTGGCCGCAGTGGGTTTCGTCGGCGCCTGCGACCTGCAGAACATCGCCGAGCTGGAGCCGGGCGTGTCCACAGACGCCGACGTGCGCGAGAAGTTCGGCCAGCCCGAGGCGGTGTGGGAAGGCGCCGATGGCGCGCAGATCTACGAATACAACCGCCAGCCCGAGGGCGTGGTGAACTACATGATCACCGTGGGCGCCGACGGCGTGCTGGTGAAGGTGTCGCAGGTGCTCACCGAAGAGAATTTTGCACGGGTGCAGCCCGGCATGGCCATGGAACAGGTGCGTCGCCTGCTCGGCAAGCCGCGCAAGGTGCAGACCTTTGCCCTGAACGGCGAAACCAGCCAGGACTGGCGCTTCCAGCCCAAGGGGCAGACCGAGCCGATGATCTTCAGCGTCGCTTACGACCGCGACCTGCGCGTGATCCGCACCGGCACCATGCCCGACCCGGACCTGCAGCGGCGGTGATCACCTGACGCGCATGCCCGGCCTCGCGCCGGCCGTGGGTTCCAGCACGTGGATGCCGGGCTCGGCCTTCTCGTCGGCGTGGCTGGCCGCCAGCACCATGCCCTCGCTCACGCCGAACTTCATCTTGCGCGGGGCCAGGTTGGCCACCAGCACCGTGAGCTTGCCCTTGAGCTGTTCGGGCTGGTAGGCGCTGGCGATGCCGCTGAAGACGTTGCGCGTTTTGCCCTCGCCGACATCGAGCGTCAGGCGCAGCAGCTTGGTCGAACCTTCCACGCGCTCGCACTCGACGATCTGCGCGATGCGCAGGTCGATCTTCGCGAAATCGTCGATGGTGATGGTGTCGGCCAGTGCTTCACCGCCGGGCAGGGGTGCGGTTTGCACCGGGGCCGGCGGCGGCTCGAACAGGGCGTCAAGCTGCTTCGGGTCCACGCGCTGCATGAGGTGCTGGTAGGGCTGGATGCGTGTGACGTCCAGACGATCGGACCAGCGCGCCATGTCGGCGCCGGTCAGCGCCTGGACGCGCTGAGCCAGCTCGGGCAGCACAGGCGCGAGGTAACGGGCCAGGGCCACGAACGCGTTGACCAGCACCGAACAGACCTGATGCAGCTGCTCGTTGTTCGCGCTGTCCTTGGCGAGATCCCACGGCTTGTGCTGGTCGACGTAGGCGTTGACGCGGTCGGCCAGTGCCATGATTTCCCTCATCGCTTTGCCGTACTCGCGGTCGTTGTACAGCGCGGCAATGTTCTGTTCGACATCGCGGATGTCATGCAGCAGCGCCGCACCTTGCGCATCGAAGCGCTGCGTGAGTTCGCCATTGAAGCGTTTGGTGAGGAAGCCCGCCGAGCGCGAGACGATGTTGACGAACTTGCCGATCAGGTCGCTGTTGACCCGCAGCATGAAGTCCTCGCGGTTGAAGTCGATGTCTTCGTTGCGCGGCGAGAGCTTGGCGGCCAGGTAGTAGCGCAGCCATTCCGGGTTCATGCCCAGCTGCAGGTACTTGAGCGGGTCCAGCCCGGTGCCGCGGCTCTTGCTCATCTTCTCGCCGTTGTTCACGGTGAGAAAGCCGTGCACGAACACCGCGTTCGGCGTCTTGCGGCCGCTGAAATGCAGCATGGCCGGCCAGAACAGCGTGTGGAAGGTGATGATGTCCTTGCCGATGAAGTGGTACTGCTCGGTGCGCGGGTCGGCCATGAAGGCGCTGTAGTCGATGCCCTGTTTGCCGAGCCAGTTCTTGAGTGAGGCCAGGTAGCCCACGGGCGCGTCCAGCCAGACGTAGAAGTACTTGCCCGGTGCGTCGGGGATCTGAATGCCGAAGTAGGGCGCGTCGCGCGAGATGTCCCAGTCGCCGAGTTTGGTCTGGCCGTTCTCGTCGGGCGCGATCCACTCGCTGATCTTGTTGAGCACCTCGGGTTGCACGGCGCCGCTGTTCGTCCACTGTTTGAGGAAACTCAGACAGCGCGGGTCGGACAGCTTGAAGAAGAAATGCTCGGAGTGCTTGAGCACCGGCTTGGCGCCGGACAGCGCCGAGTACGGGTTGATGAGGTCGGTGGGGCTGTAGACCTTGCCGCAGACCTCGCAGTTGTCGCCGTACTGGTCTTTGGCGTGGCAGTTGGGGCACTCGCCCTTGATGAAGCGGTCGGGCAGGAACATGTTCTTCTCGGGGTCGAAGAACTGTTCGATGGTGCGGGTCTCGATCAGGCCGTTGGCCTTCAGATCCTTGTAGATCTGCTGTGCGAGCTCGTGGTTTTCGGGCGCGTCGGTGCTGTGCCAGTTGTCAAAGCCGATGTGAAAGCCGTCTAGGTAGGGTTTGCGGCCGGCGGCGATGTCGGCCACGAACTGCTGCGGCGTTTTGCCGGCCTTGTCGGCCGCAATCATGATCGGCGCGCCGTGCGCGTCGTCGGCGCAGACGAAGTGCACCTCGTGCCCCTGCATGCGCTGGAACCGCACCCAGATATCGGCCTGGATGTATTCCATGATGTGGCCGATATGGAAATGGCCGTTGGCGTAGGGCAGGGCGGTGGTGACGAACAGGCGGCGCGGGCTCATGGCGGGCTTTCTTCTGGGGAACCGGGGATTTTAGGGACTCGGCGGTTTGCTCTGGCGTTCTCCGGCTGCTCCGGGCCTTGGCGATCGTTGCAGGTGAGGTTGATGCGTGGGAAACATGCCCGTACGCCTTCTGCGTGAATCACCCCCGACGCCCCCGGACGGTAGACTTGCCGCCGCCGCAGAGCAACGCCTGGCCCCCCGATGGCCGCGCGAAGACCCCACTTTCCCCTGGAGCCATTCCCCCATGTCCGTCGATCAACAGGCGCTGATGAAGGCGCTGCAAGCCGTGCAGGACCCGAACACCGGGCGCGATTTCGTCACCACCAAGGCGCTCAAGAACCTGCAGGTGCACGACGGCGACGTGTCTTTCGACGTCGAACTCGGGTACCCCGCCAAGAGCCAGTTGCCCGGGTTGCGCAAGGCGCTGATCGCGGCTGCGCGCTCGGTACCGGGCGTGGAGAACGTGTCGGTCAACCTGGCGACGAAGGTCATTGCGCATGCCGTGCAGCGTGGCGTGCAGCTCATGCCCAACGTCAAGAACATCATCGCCGTGGCCTCGGGCAAGGGCGGCGTGGGCAAGAGCACCACCGCCGTCAACCTCGCCCTGGCACTGGCCGCCGAGGGCGCCAAGGTGGGTGTTCTCGATGCCGACATCTATGGCCCGAGCCAGCCCATGATGCTGGGTATCGAGGGTCGACCCGAAAGCGCCGACGGCCAGACCATGGAGCCGCTGGAGAACTACGGCATCCAGTGCATCTCCATCGGCTTCCTGATCGATCGCGACGAAGCCATGATCTGGCGCGGCCCCATGGCCACGCAGGCGTTGGAGCAGCTGCTGCGCCAGACCAACTGGAAAGACCTCGACTACCTCATCGTCGACATGCCTCCGGGCACCGGCGATATCCAGCTCACGCTGTCGCAGCGCGTGCCGCTCACCGGTGCGGTGATCGTCACAACGCCGCAGGACATCGCGCTGCTGGATGCGCGCAAGGGCATCAAGATGTTCGAGAAGGTGGGCGTGCCCATCCTGGGCATCGTGGAGAACATGGCGGTGCACGTGTGCGAGAAGTGCGGTCACGTCGAGCACATCTTCGGCGCCGATGGCGGCAAGAACATGGCGGCCGAGTACGGCATGGATTACCTGGGCGCGCTGCCGCTGAACATGAGCATCCGGGTGCAGGCCGACAGCGGCATGCCCACCGTGGTGGCCGACCCCGAGGGCGAGATCGCTGGCCTGTACAAGGGCGTGGCGCGTCAGGTGGCAATCAAGATCGCCGCCCGAGCCAAGGACTTTTCCTCCAAGTTCCCGAGCATCAAGATTTCCAAGGAAACCTGAGGCCAGCGCACCGGGATCGGTGTTTCCCCCGGGGTGTGAATACCGCCGGGGGCGTATGGCCTGGCGTGGGGGATTGCGGTGTCATCGGTGCCTCAGCGTACGAGGGCACGTCGATGCAGCACCGCAACCACCACATCCACCGCATGTCGCGCGCCGACCTTGCCCTGGCGCTGCAGTGGGCGGATCAAGAGGGCTGGTGCCCCGGCCGGCAGGATGCCGACATCTTCCACTCGATCGACATTCGCGGCCATTTCATGGTGCGCGTTGACGGGGAGCCCGTGGCCTCGGTCAGCGGCCTGCGTTACAGCGTGAGCTACGGCTTCCTGGGCCTCTACATCGTGTGCCCGCCCTGGCGCGGGCGTGGTCTGGGGCTCGCGGTCTGGAACGCCGCGCTGGACCATTTGAAGGGCTGCGTGGTCGGGCTCGATGGCGTGGTCGAGCAGCAATCCAGCTACCGGCGCAGCGGCTTCGATCTGGCCTGGCACAACCGCCGCTACCAGGCCACCGGTCACGCGCCGCGGCCGCGCGATCCGCACATCGTCAAGCTCAGCGGCTTGCCGTTTGCCACGCTCGCGGCATACGACCGCAGCTTCCATCCGGAACCGCGTCCGGTGTTCCTTCAGGCCTGGATCCAGCAGCGCCATGGCATGGCGCTCGGTTGGTGGCAGGATGGCCGCTTGCGAGGCTACGGTGTGGTGCGTGCCTGCACCAGTGGGCACAAGATCGGCCCGTTGTGCGCCGACACCCCCGAGATCGCCGACGCGCTGCTCGACGCCCTGCTGGGCTGCGTGATGTTGCGTGAGCCGGTCTGGCTCGATGTGCCCGAACCCAACCGAGAAGCCATCGCGCTGGCCGAGCGCCACGGGATGGCGCCTTGCTTCCCCACTGCCCGGATGTACCGTGGCCCCGCGCCGCGCATCGATCTCGCGCGGCAGTACGCGCTCACCGCGCTCGAGGTGGGCTAGGACAGTGCCTGCACCTCAAGCGGCTGACTTCTCGCGTTCGCGCAGCCGGAAGCGCTGGATCTTGCCGGTCGCGGTCTTGGGCAGTTCGTCCAGGAACTCGATGAAGCGCGGGTACTTGTAGGGCGCCAGCCGCTCCTTCACGAAGGCCTGCAGGTCGGCCGCGCTGGCCTGCTGGCCAGGCTTGAGCACCACATAGGCCTTGGTCTTGGTCAGGCCGTCGCTGTCTTCCTTGCCGATCACCGCGGCTTCCAGCACCGCGGGATGCTGCACCAGCGTGGCCTCCACCTCGAACGGGCTCACGTAGATCCCGCTCACCTTGAGCATGTCGTCGTTGCGGCCGGCGTAGGTGTAGGTGCCGTCGGCGTTGCGCAGGTACTTGTCGCCGCTCTTGGTCCAGCCGCCCTGGAAGGTGTCGCGGCTCTTGGCCCGGTTGTTCCAGTACATCAGCGCCGCGCTCGGCCCCTGGATATAGAGGTCGCCGATCTCGCCGTCAACCACCGGCTGTCCGTCTTCGCCCCGCAGTTCCACCGCGTAGCCAGGCACCGGAAAGCCGGTGGTGCCGTAGCGCACCTTGCCCGGTACGTTGGACAGGAAGATGTGCAGCATCTCGGTGGAGCCGATGCCGTCGATGATCTCGACGCCGAAATGACGCGTCCAGCGCTCGCCGATGTCTTGCGGCAGGGCCTCGCCCGCCGAGGAGCACAGGCGCAGCGCCACCGCGCTTTTCGGTGGCAGCTCGGGGCTGGCGAGCATGCCGCCGTAGCCGGTGGGCGCGCCGCAGAAGAGGGTGGGCCGGTGTTCGGTCAGGCGTTTGAACACCGCCTGCGGTGTCGGGCGCTCGGCCATCAGCACCACGCTGGCGCCCACGCTGAGCGGAAAGCTCAGCGCGTTGCCCAGGCCGTAGGCGAAGAACAGCTTGGCGGCCGAAAACACAGTGTCGCTCTCGCGCATCTGCAGCACGCCACGGCCATAGAGCTCGGCCGTCCAGTACAGATTGCCTTGCGTGTGCACCGTGCCCTTGGGCGCGCCGGTGGAGCCGCTGGAATAGAGCCAGAACGCGGGCTCGTCGGCGTGCGTGTCGGCGGCCTGTTCGGGCGATGCGCTTTGCACCAGCGCGTCGAAGGCGTGCGCCCCGGTCGGCAGCGCACTGCCGCGCGAGACGATCAGGTGCTTGACCTCATTTCCGCCCAGCGCCAGTGCCTCCTGCAGCGTGGGCAGCAAGGCGCCCGAGGTGATGACGGCCTGCGCGCGGCTGTCGCTCAGCATGTAGGCAACGTCCTTCGCCGGGAGCAGCGTGTTGATGGCCACCGGCACCACGCCGGCGTGCAGTGCTCCCAGGAAGGCCACCACCCAGTCGCTGCTGTCGTGCGCGAACAGCAGCACGCGCTCCTCGCGCCGCAGGCCCAGCCCACGCAGCGCGCTGCTGAAGCGAGCCACCGCGTCGGCGAGTTCTCCGTAGCTCAGACGACCTTGGTCGTCGATCAGCGCCGTCTTGGCTGCGCGTGCGGCGTTCCGCTCGATCAGGTGGCGCGCGAAGTTGAAGCGAATCGGTGGCTCGGCCACAGTGTGCTGACTCATGGTTTGTCTCCTCTTGTGGGCGTGTCGTGTCAGAGGCTCAGGGGCGTTGCCTGCGCAACGAGCGCATCCAGCGCACCCGTGTGGGCCTGCACCGCGCTGCGGCGGTGATAGAAATTGAGCGCGCGCAGGCCGCCGAGCTCCTCACCGCCGCCGGCGCGGCCGGGGCCGCCGTGTTGCGAGTGCGGCATCACGTTGCCGTGGCCGGTCTGTGATTGCGCCACCTCGGGTGAGATGGCGTGCACACGGCCGTGGCTGTCGGCCAGTTCCAGCGCGGCTCGGGCGGTGAAGGCCGCGTCGGCGCTGTAGACCGAAGCCACCAGCGATCCCTGGCCGCGGCGGATGAGTTCGTAGGCCTGGTCTTCGCTGTCGTATGGCATGAGCGTGGCCACCGGGCCGAACACCTCGACCTCGTGCAACACCCGCGCGGCCACCGGATCGGTCGTGCCCAGCAGCACGGGCATCGCGCAAGCGGCCACGGCCGGGTCGGCGTCGACCAACGCTTGCGATCGGCCGTCGTACAACGGCGTCGCCTCGGTCAGCAGTTGCGCCAAGCCGTCGCGCACGCCGTTGAACTGAGCGCGGCTCACCAGCGCTCCCATGCGCACCGCCTCGTTGCGCGGGTTGCCCACGGTGGTCTTGGCCAGCCTCGCGCCGATGGCTTCGGCTGCGGCGTCGTACAGCGCGCGCGGCACGAAGGCGCGGCGGATCGCGGTGCATTTCTGGCCGCTCTTGACCGTCATCTCGCGCACCACCTCGGCGACGAAGAGCTTGAACGCCTCGCTGTTGGCGGTGGCCGACGGGTCGAGCAGGGCGCTGTTGAGGCTGTCGGCCTCGATGTTCACGCGCACCGAGCGCTGTGCCACGGCGGCGTGGCCGCGGATCACCGCTGCGGTTTCGGCCGAGCCGGTGAAGGAGAGCACGTCGAACGGTTCGAGCGCGTCGAGCAGGCCGGCGGACGAGCCGCAGATCACCGACAGCGCGCCCGCAGGCAGCACACCGGCTTCGACCACGTCCTGCACCATGCGCTGCGTGAGCCAGGCAGTTGGTGTGCCAGGTTTCACCACCACCGGCACGCCCGAGAGCAGCGCGGGCGCGGCCTTCTCCCACAGGCCCCAGCTCGGGAAGTTGAAGGCGTTGATGAACAGGGCCAGGCCGCGCGTGGGCGTGAGGATATGCTGGCTCTGGAAGCCTTCGTCCTTGCCCAGGCGGATACGGGCGCCGTCGAGCAATGCACGCGCGTCACCGAGTTTCTCGCCCCACTTTGCGTACTGGCCGAGCGTGAAGATGCCACCGTCGATATCGACCGCCGAGTCGCGGGTGACGGTACCCGAGTTGGCGGTGGCGATCGCGTAGTAATCGTCGCGTTTCGCTTGCAGCACCTGCACCACGGCGGCCAGCAGGCCGGCGCGCTCCCGGTAGGTCAGGGCACGCAAGGCGGTGCCGCCCTGCTTGCGCGCGAAGTCAAAGGCGCTCGCCACATCGAGGCCTTCCCGGCTCACGCGCACGAGTTCGGTACCCAGCACCGGGTCGAACAGGGGCGTGCCCGCGCCTTGGGCGAAGTGGGGTTTGCCGGCAACGATGTTGGGCAGCAGGGAGCTCTGGGTCATGACGGGGGTGGCATCGGGGCCGTTGAAGCGATAAAGTGCACTATCTTGCGTGCGGCAGAACCTGCATTAAAGTGCATGTTGCCCCGTTTGGCAAGCCCGACAACCCAAATTCCGCCCACCATGGCCGCTGACGCCAGTACCGCGATCTCCTCCCACGCCACTCCCCAAGAGGACGAGGCCCGCCACCCCTTTTTGCTGGCGTTGGGCGAGCGTGTGCGCACCTTGCGTTCGCGTCGGGGTATGACGCGCAAGGCGGTGGCACTGGCGGCCGATGTGTCCGAGCGGCACCTGGCCAACCTGGAGTACGGCACCGGTAACGCCTCCATCCTGGTGCTGCTGCAGGTGGCCGAGGCCCTGCATTGCCCGCTCGCCGAACTCATCGGTGATGTGAGTACGAGCTCACCGGAATGGCTTCTGATTCGCGAGATGCTGACCGGGCGCTCCGAGGCCGATCTGCGCCGCGTTCGGGTGGCCATCGGCGGTGCGCTGGGCCAGGGCCATGCCGAGACTGACGCCACGCGGCGCACCCGCATCGCGCTCATCGGTCTGCGCGGTGCGGGCAAGTCCACGCTGGGCCAGCGCCTCGCCGACGACCTCGGCTACGCCTTCATCGAGCTCAGCCGCGAGATCGAGAAGTTCGCTGGTTGCAGCATCGACGAGATCCACAACCTCTACGGCACGCCGGCCTACCGCCGCTACGAGCGGCGCGCGCTGGAAGAGACGATCCAGATCTACCCCGAGGTGGTGATCGCCACGCCCGGTGGCCTGGTGTCGGATGCCGCCAACTTCAACCTGCTGCTCGCGCACTGCACCACCGTGTGGCTGCAGGCCGATCCTTCGGATCACATGGGCCGCGTGGCCGCCCAGGGTGACATGCGGCCCATGGCCGCCAGCCGCGAGGCGATGGAAGACTTGAAGCGCATCCTCGCGGGCCGCTCGGCCTTCTATTCCAAGGCCGAACTGCACTTCAACACCAGCGCCTACAAGGGTGTTGACGAGGCTTTTGCCGCCCTGCGCGATCGGGTGCGTACCCTGGTCGCGGCCTGACGTCCGTCCGACAGACGGCGAAAACATGCATAAAAGTGCATTGACGTCGTTCCAAGGCATGCACTATTATTCCGGTCACGTTGACGACACCGGCTTGCGTGGGCCGCTGTCGCCCCTGCCCCCCGAGGAGACCGCCATGAGCCAGCCCGCATCCGTCGACTACCGCACCGACCCCAGCCAATACCGCCACTGGAAACTCAGCGTCGATGGCCCCATCGCCACGCTCGCCGTGAACATCGACGAGGACGGCGGTATCCGCCCCGGCTACAAGCTCAAGCTCAACAGCTACGACCTGGGCGTGGACATCGAGCTGCACGACGCGCTCAACCGCATCCGCTTCGAGCACCCCGAGGTGCGCACCGTGGTCGTCACCAGCCTGAAGGACCGCGTGTTCTGCTCGGGCGCCAACATCTTCATGCTCGGCCTCTCCAGCCACGCCTGGAAAGTCAACTTCTGCAAATTCACCAACGAGACGCGCAACGGCATCGAGGATTCCTCGAAGCACAGTGGCCTGAAGTTCATCGCCGCACTGAATGGCGCGTGCGCCGGCGGCGGCTACGAACTGGCCCTGGCCTGTGACGAAATCGTGCTGGTGGACGACCGCAGCAGCGCCGTGAGCCTGCCCGAGGTGCCGCTGCTGGGCGTGCTGCCCGGCACCGGCGGCCTGACCCGCGTGACCGACAAGCGCCACGTGCGCCACGACCTGGCCGACATCTTCTGCACCACCAGCGAAGGCGTGCGTGGCAAGAAGGCGGTGGAGTGGCGCCTGGTGGATTCGATTGCCAAGCCGCAGCAGTTTGCCGCCCACGTGAAGGAGCGGGCCGCCGCGCTGGCCGCGCAAAGTGATCGCCCCGCCAACGCAAAAGGCGTGGCGCTGCCGCGCGTGGCACGCACCGACAGCGCAGACGGCATCGAGTACGCCTTCGTCAGCGTCGCGATCGACCGCAGCAAGCGCACCGCCACCCTGACGGTGAAAGCGCCCACCGGCACGCAGCCCACCGACATCGCCGGCATCGAGGCCGCGGGCGCCGCCTGGTGGCCGCTGCAGATGGCGCGTGAACTCGACGACGCCATCCTGAACCTGCGCACCAACGAGCTCGACATCGGCACCTGGCTGCTCAAGACCGACGGCGATGCCGCCGCCGTGCTGGCCAGCGACGCCGCGCTGCTGCGCCACCAGGACCACTGGTTCGTGCGCGAGACCATCGGGCTGCTGCGCCGCACCTTCGCGCGTCTGGACGTGTCCTCGCGCAGCCTGTTCGCCCTCGTCGAGCCGGGCTCGTGCTTCGCCGGTTCGCTGGCCGAACTGGCCTTCTGTGCCGACCGCACCTACATGCTGGCGCTGCCCGACGACGCAGACAAGGCACCGCGCATCACGCTGGGCGAGTTCAACCTCGGCCTGTTGCCGATGGTGAACGGCCAGTCGCGCCTGCAGCGCCGCTTCTATGAAGAAGCCGCGCCGATGGAAGCGGTGCGCGCTGCGGTGGGCAAGGCACTCGATGCCGACGCCGCGCTCGCGCTCGGTCTGGTCACCTCCGCGCCCGACGACATCGACTGGGCCGACGAGGTGCGCATCGCGATCGAGGAACGCGCCGCCATGTCGCCCGACGCGCTGACCGGCCTGGAGGCCAACCTGCGCTTCGCCCAGAAGGAGAACATGCTCACGCGCATCTTCGGCCGCCTCACCGCCTGGCAGAACTGGATCTTCATCCGCCCCAACGCCGTCGGCGACAAAGGCGCGCTCAAGGTCTACGGCAAAGGCGACAAGGCGATGTTCGACTTCAACCGCGTCTGATTCAACAACCGTTGTGCGGTGGGTTCTCCGGTGGAGCCAGCCGCAACCGCAGGACAGTCCACCGACAGGAAACCCGCAGGAGCACCGCGATGTCCACGATCAACTACAGCGAAAAAATCCCCAACAACGTCAACCTCTCGGAAGACCGCACGCTGCAGCGCGCGCTGGAGCACTGGCAGCCCAACTACCTGCAGTGGTGGCAGGACATGGGCCCCGAGGGCTCGCAGAACTTCGACGTCTACCTGCGCACCGCCGTCAGCGTGGACCCGCAGGGCTGGGCGCAGTTCGGCCATGTGAAGATGCCCGACTACCGCTGGGGTATCTTCCTCAACCCCGGCGACGCCGACCGCAAGATCCACTTCGGTGACCACATGGGCGAAGCCGCCTGGCAAGACGTGCCTGGGGAGCACCGCGCCAACCTGCGCCGCATCATCGTCACGCAGGGCGACACCGAACCCGCATCGGTGGAGCAGCAGCGCCACCTCGGCCTGACCGCACCCAGCCAGTACGACCTGCGCAACCTGTTCCAGGTGAACGTGGAAGAGGGTCGTCACCTCTGGGCCATGGTGTACCTGCTGCACAAGTACTTCGGCCGCGACGGCCGCGAAGAAGCCGAGGCCCTGCTCGAGCGCAACAGCGGCGACGCCGACAACCCGCGCATCCTCGAGGCCTTCAACGAGAAGACGCCCGACTGGCTGAGCTTCTTCATGTTCACCTACTTCACCGACCGCGACGGCAAGTTCCAGTTGTGCGCGCTGGCCGAGTCCGCGTTCGATCCGCTCGCGCGCACCACCAAGTTCATGCTGACCGAGGAAGCGCACCACATGTTCGTGGGCGAGTCCGGCGTGGGTCGCGTCATCACGCGCACCTGCCAGATGATGAACGAGCTCAAGACCGACGACCCGGGCAAACTGCGCGCGGCCGGCGTGATCGACCTGCCCACCATCCAGCGCTACCTCAACTTCCACTACTCGGTCACCATCGACCTGTTCGGCGCCGACCAGTCGAGCAACGCCGCCACCTTCTACAGCTCGGGCCTCAAGGGCCGCTACGAAGAGGGCAAGCGCAGCGACGACCATGTGCTCAAGGGCCAGACCTATAAGATCCTGGACGTGCAGGGCGGGCAACTGACCGAGAAGGAAGTGCCCATGCTCAACGCGCTCAACGAGGTGCTGCGCGACGACTACATCAAGGACTCGATGGCCGGCGTGGAGCGCTGGAACAAGCTGATCGAGAAGGCCGGCCTGCCGCACCGCCTGAAGGTGCCTCACAAGGCGTTCCACCGCAACATCGGCACGCTCGCGGGCGTGAAGGTGTCGCCCGATGGCCGCGTGGTCAGCGAAGCAGAGTGGAATGCCAAGGTGGACGAATGGCTGCCGACGGCGGAAGATCGTGCCTTCGTGGCCTCGCTCATGGGCCGTGTGGTCGAGCCCGGCAAGTTCGCCAACTGGATCGCGCCGCCGGTGATGGGCATCAACCGCCAGCCGGTCGACTTTGAATACGTGAGATTTGGTTGATCTTTCATGAATGCGCCCGTTGAACTCGCTGTCATCCAGCAGCACCTGATCGACCCGGAGATCTGCATCCGGTGCAACACCTGCGAGGCGACCTGCCCCGTGGGTGCGATCACGCACGACGCGAACAACTACGTTGTCGATGCGGACAAGTGCAACCTGTGCATGGCCTGCGTGCCGCCGTGCCCCACAGGGTCGATCGACAACTGGCGCACCATGCCCAAGGCGCGCGCCTATTCCATCGAGGAACAGTTCGGCTGGGAGTCGCTGCCCGCCGAACTGCCGCCCGAGGCGCTTGCCGAGGCTGGCCCGGGCGACGCGGCGCCCCAAGCGCCCGCCAGCGCACCGGCCGCACCCGCGGCCGCCGAAGACAAGTTCACCGCCACGCGCTACGGCGCCACGTTGCCACCCTGGTCGGCCGCGCACGCCTACACCAACCTTTACGGCCCCAAAGCCGCGCAGAAGACCGTGACCGCCACCGTGGTGGGCAACCTGCGCGTCACCGAGGTCGGCACCGAATACGACACGCACCACATCGTGCTCGACTTCGGCGCCATGCCGTTCCCGGTGCTGGAGGGCCAGAGCATCGGCGTGATCCCGCCCGGCACCGACGAAAAAGGCCGGCCGCACCACGCGCGGCAATACAGCATCGCCAGCCCGCGCAACGGCGAGCGCCCGGGTCACAACAACCTGTCGCTCACCATCAAGCGCGTGCTGCAGGACCACCAGGGCCGCCCGGTGCGCGGTGTGGCGAGCAATTACATGTGCGACCTCAAGGTCGGCGACAAGGTCGAGGTGATCGGTCCGTTCGGCTCGAGCTTCCTCATGCCGAACCACCCGAAGAGCCACATCGTGATGATCTGCACCGGCACAGGTTCGGCGCCGATGCGCGCGATGACCGAGTGGCGCCGGCGCCTTCGCGCCTCGGGCAAGTTCGAAGGCGGCAAGCTGATGTTGTTCTTCGGCGCGCGCACGCAGCAGGAGCTGCCGTACTTCGGGCCACTGCAAAGCCTGCCCAAGGACTTCATCGACAGCAACTTCGCCTTCAGCCGCACGCCGGGGCAGCCGAAGAAGTACGTTCAGGACGCAATGCGCGAACGCGCCGCCGACGTGGCGGCGTTGCTGAAAGACCCGAACGCCTACTTCTACGTCTGCGGCCTGAAAAGCATGGAAGAGGGCGTGGTGCTGGCACTGCGCGACATCGCCACCGGTGCCGGGCTCGACTGGGAAGCGGTCGGTGCTGCACTGCAGCGGGAAGGCCGGCTGCACCTCGAGACGTATTGACCCTGCTGGTCATGCAGGCGCGCGGCAACGTGCGCCAGGGCGATGACGTACAGTCTCGCTTTGATATGCATGCTCACCATACGTCTGTCTCTGCCCGGCAGCGGCCCGTGATCGAGGTCGATGTCGTGATGCGCCGCGAGCCGGTCAGCGGGCCCATGGCGCGCTGGCAGGCTTGGCGCTGGGTGCTGGCCGACGTGATGTTGCACGCCACGCCCGACGAAGCCGCGCTGCTGGCGCCCGACGAGGCGCACGAGCCGCAGGCGGTCGAGCCGATCGATGCTGCGCACGCGCCTGCCGGCAGCAGCCATTGGCTGTACCCGCGCTTTCGCGTCGAGCTGTTCCGCGACGACGCCGAGGGCTACTACCTCAACCTCAACAGCCCCCATCCCTGCTTCTGGGTCATGTGGCGGCTCGACGAATCGCGTCTGCTCGACGGTGAGCCCGTGGCCGTGCCGCTGATCACCACGCTGAGCTACCACGACGCCGGCCGCTGGCTCGATGCGCAGGAACGCGTGGACCAGGTGCCCGCGCCCGAGGAGGTGGTGGCATGGATGCGCGCCTTCGTCGACGCGACCTACGTGCCCGAGCCCAAAAAGCGCAAGCGCCCGGACAGCTTCCGGCCGCTGACCGACCGTTTCGGCCAGCCCGTTCGCATCAGCACCGGCAAGCGATGAGCACCGACGACAGCAGCTTCTTCTCGCGCTGGTCGCGCCGCAAGGAAGCGGTGCGCAGTGGGCAGGCGCTGCCGCCCGAACCCACGGCGGCGCCGGCACCCGAACCGGCGGCAGTTGCCCCTGCCCATGCGCCTGCGCCCCGCACCGAGCCCGAAGAGCCCAAGGCGCCGCCCCCGACGCTGGACGACGTCGCACAGCTCACGCCCGAGTCCGACTTCCGCCGCTTCGTCGGCAAGGACGTGCCGGGTGACGTGCGCAACGCCGCGGTGAAAAAGCTGTTTGCTGACCCACACTTCAACGTGATGGACGGCCTGGACGTCTATATCGACGACTACAGCAAGCCCAGCCCGCTGTCCAAGGCCGAACTGGCCATGATGGTGGGCGCAAAATTCCTCAAGCTCGTCGACGACCCCGACGAGAAAAAAACCACCGAGGCCGCTGCGCCATCGGCCCCCACGGACGGCGGACCCACCGCCGCCACCCCCGGCCCCGAGACGGCCGACCCGACCCCGCCCCACGATGACCACGCTGATCTGCAACTGCAACCAGACCATGACCCTGGACGCGAAAGCCCTGGGCCAGGCGCTGGATGAGGACCTGACCACACACACCACGCTGTGCCGGCGCGACGCGCCGGCGTTCCAGCGCGCCAGCCGGAGCAACGACGATCTGGTGGTGGCCTGCACCCAGGAGAGCCGCCTGTTCAACGAGCTGAGCGAGCAAACCGAGGGTGCTGTGGCGCTGGACGTTCGCCCCATCAAGTTCGTCAACCTGCGCGAGACCGGTGGCTGGGGCCGCGAGGGCCGTGCCGCCACGCCCAAGATGGCGGCGCTGCTGGCCGCTGCGCGCCTGCCCGAGCCCGAGCCGGTGCCCACTGTCACCTACAAGAGCGCCGGCCGCACGCTCATCATCGGCGCGCTGGATGCCGCTGAGCGCCTGGCCGCCCGCGTGGCCGACGTGCTCGACGTGACCGTGCTCGCCCAGGGTGGTCGTGGCCAGCAGGCGCGTACCTGGCCGGTGGTGAGCGGCCAGGCGGTCTCCGTCACCGGTTGGCTCGGCGCCTTCGACGTCAGCTGGGACAGCGCCAACCCGATCGACCTTGACCTGTGCACGCGCTGCAATGCCTGCGTGGCCGCTTGTCCGGAAGGCGCCATCGGCCTCGACTATCAGATCGACCTCGACAAGTGCAAGAGCCACCGCGCCTGCGTGAAGGCCTGCGAGGCGGTGGGCGCGATCAACTTCCAACGCGATGCGCAAGCGCACCGCGAACGCTTCGACATCGTGGTCGACCTGCGCGCGCAACCGGCGTTCACGCAGCACGCGCACCCGCAAGGCTACTTCCACCTGCCTGCAGGCGCCGACAGCGACGCCGGTATCGCCGCGGTGATCCGCCTGCGCGATCTGGTGGGAGAGTTCGAAAAGCCAAAGTTCTTCCTCTACAAGCAAAAGCTCTGCGCGCACGGCCGCAACGAGACCGTGGGCTGCGACGCCTGCGTGCAGGTGTGCTCGGCGCTGGCCATCCGCAGCGAAGTGGAACGCCAGCAGATCGCGGTCAACCCCAACCTGTGCGTGGGCTGCGGCGCCTGCACCACCGTGTGCCCTACCGGCGCGCTGAGCTACGCCTACCCGCGCGCCAGTGAGCAGGGCGTCAAGCTGCGCACCGTGCTGGCCACCTATGCCAAGGCCGGCGGGCAGGACGGCGCGCTGTTGCTGCACAGCCAGGGTGCCGGCAGCGAGCTGATCAACGCGCTCGGCCGCGAGGCCATGCTGCGGCCCAAGGCCGTCAAGGGCGTGCCCGCGCGCGTGATTCCGCTCCCGCTGTGGCACACCGCCTCGCTCGGCCTTGATGTGTGGCTCAGCGCCTTCGCCTACGGCGCATCGCAGGTGTGGGTGCTGATGACCGACGAGGAGGCGCCCCAGTACGAGGCCGCGCTGCGCGAGCAGATGGCGGTGGCGCAGGCCATCGTCAGCGGCCTGGGCTACAGCGGCACGCATTTCCGCGTGATCCGCACCAACGACGTGGCCGCGCTGGACACCCAGCTCGCCTCGCCGCCGGCGCAGGGCGTCAAGCGCCGCGCCAGCTTTGCGGTGCAGGCCGATAAGCGCGCCACGCTCGACCTCGCCATCGATCACCTGCTGCAGGACAGCGCCACGCTCGGGCGCACCGCGCAAGCCGTGGCCCTGCCTGCGCCGGCCTTGTTCGGTGCCGTCAATGTGAACAAGGACGCCTGCACGCTGTGCCTGAGCTGCGTGAGCGCCTGCCCGGCGGGGGCGTTGCTCGACAACCCCGAGCGTCCGCAACTGCGCTTCGTGGAGAAGAACTGCGTGCAGTGCGGCCTGTGCGCCAACACCTGCCCGGAAGACGCCATCGCGCTGGAGCCCCGCTTGCTGCTCACCGAACAACGCAAGCAGCCGCGCGTGCTCAACGAGGCCCAGCCTTACGCCTGCATCCGCTGCAGCAAACCTTTCGGCACGCTCAAGGGCGTGGAGGTGATGCTGGCCAAGCTGTCGGGCCACGCCATGTTCCAGGGCGAGGCACTGGAGCGCCTCAAGATGTGCGGCGATTGCCGTGTCGTCGACATCTACTCCAACCCGGGCGAGGCCCGCATCACCGACGTCTGAAGGCCCCTGCCATGATGGAACGCATCCCCGTCTCGTCCACCCTCGATGAAGAAACCGCGCGCGCCGAGGTCTATGGCCTGCTGGCGGCCCTGTACTACGCACCGCCCGCGCCCGAACTGCTGAGCCAGCTGCGCGTGGCCGCCACCGAAGCACCTGCCGCGGGCGCCTTTCTCGAAGAACCCTGGCGCGCCGTGGTGGCCGCCGCCCGCGACCGCAGCGACGCCCAGATCGCCGACGAATACGACGCGCTGTTCGGTGGCGTCGGCAAGCCCGAGGTGTTCCTGTTCGGTTCGCACTACCTCAGCGGCTTTCTGAACGAGAAACCGCTGGCCCGCCTGCGCAGCGACCTGGCCGAACTCGGCCTGGCGCGCGACGAAGCCATGCCCGAGACCGAGGACCACGTGGCCTATGTGTGCGAGGTCATGCGCTACCTGATCGCGGGCGACGACGTCGAGATCGCCAACCTCACGCGCCAGCGCGCGTTCTTCAGCGCCCATGTGCAATCGTGGGTGCCGCAACTGTGCGAGGCGATCGCCGCCCATCCCAAGGCCGGCTTCTACGCCGCGCTGGCGGCTTTCACCAACGCCTTCATCGGCGTCGAGGCCCAGGGCTTCGATATGCTGGTTTGAACCGGAGCGCGCAGATGGCCAAGGGTTACTGGGTCGCGCACGTCGACGTCGATGACGTCGAGCGCTACAAGGCCTACATCGCCGCCAACGCAGAACCGTTTCGTGCCCATGGCGCGAAGTTCCTGGTGCGTGGCGGGCGCTTCACGGTGGTGGAAGGCGCCAGCCGCAGCCGCCAGGTGGTGATCGAGTTCCCGTCGTACGAACAGGCGCTGGCCTGCTACCACTCGCCGGCCTATCAGGCCGCGGTGGCGCTGCGTGCCCCGGTGTCGATGGCCGACATCGTGGTCATCGAGGGTTACGACGGGCCGCAGCCCTGAATCACTGCGCACCCGGGCGGCCGTTGCCGGTACCCCCGGTCACCGGTGCCTGCGGCTCGGTGAAAAGCTTCACGCTGAGCACGGCCCCGCGCTCGCCGTCGCTGCGGTTGGCCGCGCTGATGTGGCCGCCGTAGCGCTCCACGAGGCCCTGGCTGATCCAAAGGCCCAGCCCGTTGCCGTCGTTCTTGGTGGTGAAGAAGGGACGGAACAGGCGCGCCAACGCCGCAGCAGAAAAGCCGTTGCCGCTGTCCATCACCTGCAACTCGGCGCCGCCCTCGTCGTCGCGCGTGCTCAGCCGCAGCGCACCGCCCTCGGGCATGGCCTGGATGGCATTGATCAGCAGGTTGATGATGACCTGCTGCAATTCCTGGCGGTTGATGCCGACGCGGTGGGTGGCGCGCAAATCGCGTTCGATGTGGATGCCGGTTTGAGCGAGCAGGTGGCTCACCAGCACCAGGCAGTCCTCCACCGTGCGGTTGAGGTCCAGCGCGTCCACGTAGCCGGCGTACTCGGTCGGTCGGGCGTACTGCAGCAGCTGCGTCACGATGATGCGCATGCGCTCGATCTGCTGGTCCAACAGCGTGAGCTCGCTGCGCACCGCGTCGGCCCGCGGGCCCAGCGTGTCGCGCATCAGGTCCAGGTTGCCCTGCATCACCGCGATCGGGTTGTTGATCTCGTGCGCGATGCTGGCCGTGAGCTGGCCGATGGCGGCGAGTTTCTCGCTCTTGACGAGCTGTTCCTGTGCCAGCTTGAGTGAGGCGTTGCTGGCCTGCAGCTCGTGGGTACGCTCGGCCACCTTGCGGTCGAGTTCGTCGGCCCAGCGCTGCAGCGCCGCGGTCTTGTCGTCGATCACGTCGAGCAGCTGGTCCAGATGTCCGGCGAGCGCACCCAGTTCGTCGCGCGCCTGCAGTTCACCCACGCGGGCTGTGCTGTCGCCCAGCTCCACGCACTGCATGGTCAGGTTCATCTGCTGCACTGGCTCGAAGATGCTGCGCGCCCAGCGAAGCGAAAACCAGGCGGAGGCGGCCATCACGGCACCGAAGATCAGCCCGATGAGCGCGAGCATGGCGTAGCGCATCAGGCGAAACGGCTCTTCGGTGAAGCCCACGTAGAGCATGCCGATGCGTTGCCCGCGTGCGTCGGTCAGCGGCTCGTAAGCGGAAACGTACCAGTCGTTCACGACGAAGGCCAGGTCGAGCCACGTGCGGCCCTCTTCGAGTACCGTGTTGCGCACCGACTGAGACACGCGTGTGCCGATGGCCCGGCGGTCCTGGAACAGCCGCACGTTGGTGGTGATGCGAACGTCCTCCAGGAACAGGGTGGCTGTGCCCTGGCTGTCGAAAGGCAGCGAGCCCGCCGGATAGACGATGCGGTTGATGTGGTCGATGAAGTCCAGGTTCTGATTGAGCAGAAGGCCGCCGCTGAGCACCCCCAGGCGACGGCCCTGGGCGTCGATCACCGGCAAGGTTGCCTGAGCCACCATCGCACGGTCTTCCGTCTGCCGCTTTGTGGGGGCGGCGTTGCGTGTGGGCACCAGTGCGATGCTGGTGCGCGAGGCCAGGTGCGGGACAACGGCGCGCAAGGCCTCGTTGTCAAGCAGCAGCAGCCGCGCCTTGGCCCGCTCGCGCTGCGTCTGCACGGAGTCGGCCAGCACCGGGGGCAGTCGCTGCTGCCCGGCACGTTGGTCCTCCAGACTCAAACCGGGTGGGGCGCCGCGCCCCACCGGCCGACCCGCGGTGTCATACAGCACCAGGAAATCCAGGCCCAGGCGCTCGCGCTCAGCGGCCAGATACGCCGAGAGTTGCGCCCGCGCCTCGGGTGTGCCCGGTCGCAGCGCATCGGCCAGTGCACGTGAATCGGCCACGCCCAGTGTGCCCGAACCCACCTCGATGAGCACCTGATCGAAGTAGCCCTGTGCCACCGCCAGGTCGCTGCGCACCTTGGTGATGAGCAGTCGGTCGTAGGCCTGATTGCTCCAGATCGCCAGCGCCAGCACCAACAGCGGGAACGCCACCAGCAGCGGCAGCAACGCCATCGCCAGCAGTTTGTTGCGCACCGACGTGGCCAGCCACCGCGGGGTGCGCCAGCCGCTCAAGCGCTGCCCCACTCGGCCACGCGGCGTTCCAGTGTGCGGCGCGAAACGCCCAGCAATTGCGCCGCGCGCGTCTTGTCACCGTGCACCGAATCCAGCACCGAGAGGATGTGCATCTTCTCCAGCGAGTGCAGGTCGATCGGTCGGCCCTCGGGCAGGGCAGCGGGGGTGCCGGGGTAGAGCGCCGACACGTTGAGGCTGCCGAGAATGAGCGAACGCTCGATGAGGTTGCGCAGCTCGCGCACGTTGCCCGGCCAGGCGTATTGCTGCAGGAACGCCATCTCCTCGCTGCTGATGCTCAGCGGGTCTGCGCCGAGCGCGGGCGCCAGCTGCGCCATGAAGTGCGCCACCAGCGCGGGAATGTCGTCCCGGTGTTCGCGCAGCGGCGGCAGCGTGAGTTCGACCACCTGCAGTCGGAAGTAGAGGTCCTTGCGAAAGCGTCCGGCCGCCACCTCGGCGCTGAGCTCGCGGTTGGTGGCGGCCACGATGCGCAGGTTCACCGGCACGAGCTGCTCGCTGCCCACCGGGCGGATCTTCAGGTCTTCGATGGCGCGCAGCAACGTGGCCTGCATTGGCAGCGGCAGCTCGGCCACTTCGTCGAGGAACAGCGTGCCGCCCTGGGCGTAATGGAAAAGGCCGTCGCGCGCACGGGTGGCGCCCACGAAGGCGCCTTTGGCGTGACCGAAGAGCTCGCTCTCGATGAGTTCGGGCGACATCGCCGCGCAATTGACCGGCACGAACGGCCCTGCGGTGCGCGCGCTGCGTGCATGGAGTTCGCGCGCCACCAACTCCTTGCCGGTGCCCGATTCGCCTTGCAGCAGCACCGTGCTGTCCACCGCGGCCACGCGTTCCAGCGAGGCCCGCAGCGCCCGCATGGCCGGTGATTCGCCCACCAGCGCGGCGCGGTTCATCGGTGTGTGTGCCACGGCCCGACGCAGCACGAAGTTCTCGCGCCGCAGCCGCGCACGTTCGTGGCACTGCTTGATTGCGTTGAGGATCTGCGGCACACGAAACGGCTTGAGGATGAAGTCCGAGGCACCGGCACGCAGTGCCTCGATCGCGGTGTCGAGGTCGGCAAACGCGGTGATGAGGATCACCTCGCCGCTGTAGCCCTGTTCGCGCAGTTCCTTCAGCCATTCGACACCGCTCTTGCCGGGCAGGGAGATGTCCAGCACCACCAGATCCACCCGGTGGCCGCGCAGCCATTCGGCGCCGTCCTCGGCACTGGTTGCGCTCATCACGAAGTGGCAGCGCGGCGCCAGCGTCTTGACCAGGAAGTTGAGCATGCCCTGCTCGTCGTCCACCACCAGGATGGACCAGTCGGGCCAGCCTTCGAGTGTGCGTTCGGGGCTGGAAGGGGTCGGTGCGTTGTTGTCCACCGACGGCATTCTAGGAAGGAGGTCGATCGAATCACTCGGACATTGGCGCAATCCCGACGGGGGATGCGGGTCGCTGCCGGCGCGAACGGCGCGACAAGTTGTCGCGTTGACGCACGACAGACTGGCCGATGAGTGCCGTCCCGTAGACCAAAGTTCTGCGGGTTAGCCCGCGGTTGAGGGGTTGCACGGCGGGTGTTTGAGAGCCGTTCTCATCGAAGTCGCTGGCATGGTTCTGGCTATCGAAAGCGGAGCAAGGGCCGTGCGTGGAGGTCGGCTGGCGTCGGCCCGGCATGCTGCTGCGCAGCGAAGTTCCGTGGCGGCGATGAGCGGTTGCACGTGTCACGCGCGCGCAGTAGATTCGCCTTCTATGCAAAGAGCCCACACGTGGTGTGTGCGGGTCTTGTGCAGCCTTGGAGACACGAATGAAAGACGCCCCCCGATCCGGCGACCAGCCCACGCGCCTGAGCCGCCGCACCGTGTTCGCCGGCGCCACCACGGTGGGTGCGCTGGCCGCGGCGGCTGCCGTGCTGCCGCGCGTCGAATCGCAGGACACCGCCTCGGCGCAGACCAAGGCCGCGCCCAAGCGCGGCGGTGGTTATGCCCTGAGCGATCACATCAAGCATTACTACAGCACGGCCCGCATCTGAGCCTTGCCGTTCTGACCGAAAAGAAGCGCCCCCCGAACCGTCCCGCCGGCCCGCAGACACGCCCCCGAGGCACGCCTGACGGCCCCCCAGGAGACACACCATGCTGTTGACCAAAAAATCCCCCCATGCCGGCGGCGCCGTTTCACGCGCGCACACCGGGCTCGTTCATCATTTGCAGCGCGGGCTCTCGGCCGCGCTGCCCACCATGGACCGCCGCGGCTTTCTGCGTCGCTCGGGTCTGGGTCTGGGTGTCGGCCTGGCCGCCACGCAGCTCACCCTGGTGAAAAAGGCCAAAGCCGCGCAGGGTGGCTCCATCGACGGCACCGGCAAGATCGAGGTGCGCCGCACGGTGTGCACGCACTGCTCGGTGGGCTGCGCGACCGACGCCATCGTCGAAAACGGTGTTTGGGTGCGCCAGGAGCCGGTGTTCGATTCCCCGATCAACCTGGGTGCGCACTGCGCCAAGGGTGCCGCTCTGCGCGAGCACGGCCACGGTGAGTACCGCCTGCGCTACCCGATGAAGCTGGTCAACGGCAAGTACCAGCGCATCAGCTGGGACGAGGCCTACGACGGCATCGTGAAGAAGATGAAGGCGCTGCGCGAGGCCAGTGGTCCCGATTCGGTGTACTTCGTGGGTTCGTCCAAGCACAACAACGAGCAGGCGTATCTGCTGCGCAAGTTCGTGAGCTTCTGGGGCACCAACAACTGCGACCACCAGGCACGCATCTGCCACTCCACCACGGTGGCCGGCGTGGCCAACACCTGGGGCTACGGTGCGATGACCAACTCGTACAACGACATGCAGAACAGCAAGTGCGCGTTGTACATCGGCTCCAACGCCGCCGAAGCGCACCCGGTGTCGCTGCTGCACATGCTGCACGCCAAGGAAAACGGCTGCAAGATGATCGTGGTGGACCCGCGCTTCACCCGCACGGCCGCCAAGGCTGACGAGTTCGTGCGCATCCGCTCCGGCTCGGACATCCCGTTCCTTTTCGGCCTGCTGTACCACGTCTTCAAGAACGGCTGGGAAGACAAGCAGTACATCAACGACCGTGTCTTCGGCATGGAGGCCGTGAAGGCCGACGTGATGGCCAAGTGGACGCCGGACAAGGTGGAAGAGGCTTGCGGCGTGGGCGAAGCCCAGATGTTCAAGGTCGCCAAGATGTTGGCCGAGGCCAAGCCCGCCACCATCGTGTGGTGCATGGGCCAGACGCAGCACACCATCGGCAACGCCATGGTGCGCGCCTCGTGCATCGTGCAGCTGGCGCTGGGCAACGTGGGCAAGAGCGGTGGCGGCACCAACATCTTCCGCGGCCACGACAACGTGCAGGGCGCCACCGACGTGGGCCCCAACCCCGACTCGCTGCCCGGCTACTACGGCGTGGCCGCTGGCTCGTGGAGGCACTTCGCCGCCACATGGGGTGTGGACTACGACTGGATCAAGTCGCAGTACGCCGAAGGCATGATGGAAAAGCCCGGCATCACGGTGTCGCGCTGGATCGACGGCGTGCTCGAGAAGAACGAGCTCATCGACCAGGGCCCGAACATCCGTGGCATGTTCTTCTGGGGCCACGCGCCGAACTCGCAGACGCGCGGCCTGGAAATGAAGAAGGCCATGGACGCGCTGGACCTGCTGGTGGTGATCGACCCCTATCCGTCGGCCACCGCCTCGATGGCGGCCATGCCCAGCGACAAGATCAACCCCGAGCGCGAGGTTTACCTGCTGCCGGCGGCCACCCAGTTCGAGACCAGTGGTTCCTGCACCGCGTCGAACCGCTCCATCCAGTGGCGCGAGAAGGTGATCGATCCGCTGTGGGACAGCCGCAGTGATCACATGATCATGTACGATATGGCCCAGAAGCTGGGCTTTGCCGAGCAGCTGTGCAAGAACTACAAGATGCAGAAGGTCAAGGGCCGCGATGAGCCCATGCCCGAGGACATCCTGCGTGAAATCAACAAGTCGGTCTGGACCATCGGCTACACCGGCCAGAGCCCGGAACGCCTGAAGGCGCACATGCGCAACATGAACGCCTTCGACGTGAAGACGCTCAAGGCCAAGGGCAAGGTGGTCGACAAGGAAACCGGCTACGACATGAGCGGTGACTACTTCGGTCTGCCCTGGCCCTGCTACGGCACGCCCGAGATCAAGCACCCGGGTTCGCCCAACCTGTACGACACCTCCAAGCACGTCATGGACGGCGGCGGCAACTTCCGCGCCAACTTCGGCGTGGAGCGCGATGGCGTGAACCTGCTGGCCGAGGACGGCTCGCACTCGAAGGGGGCGGAGATCACCACCGGCTACCCCGAGTTCGACCACGTGCTGCTCAAGAAGCTGGGCTGGTGGGGCGACCTGAGCGAGGCCGAGCAGAAGGCCGCCGAAGGCAAGAACTGGAAGACCGACCCCACGGGCGCGATCATCCGCGTGGCCATGAAGCACGGCTGCCACCCCTTCGGCAACGCCAAGGCGCGCGCCGTGGTGTGGAACTTCCCCGACGCGATTCCGCAGCACCGCGAGCCGGTGTACGGCACGCGCCCGGACCTGATCGCCAAGTACCCGAGCCACGACGACCAGAAGAACCGCTGGCGTCTGCCCATCCTCTACAAGTCGCTGCAGGCGAAGAACGTGGAGGAGAAGATGCACGAGAAGTACCCGCTCATCATGACCTCGGGCCGCCTGGTCGAGTACGAGGGCGGTGGCGAGGAAACGCGCTCCAACCCCTGGCTGGCCGAACTGCAGCAGAACATGTTCGTCGAGATCCACCCGACCGCAGCGACCCAGCGTGGCATTCGCCAGGGCGAGCAGGTCTGGGTGAGCACGCCGACCGGTGCACGCCTGAAGGTGATGGCGCTCGTGACCGAACGCGTCGGCCCCGACACCGTGTTCCTGCCGTTCCACTTCTCGGGTCACTGGCAGGGCACGGACATGAAGCCCTACTACCCGGACGGCGCGTTCCCGGTGGTTCGTGGCGAGGCCGTCAACACCGGCACCACCTATGGCTACGACATCGTGACGATGATGCAGGAAACCAAGACCACGATCTGCAACGTCGAGAAGGCGTGAGGAGAACACCATGGCACGAATGAAATTCATCTGTGACGCCGAGCGCTGCATCGAGTGCAACGGCTGCGTCACCGCTTGCAAGAACGAGCACGAGGTCCCCTGGGGCGTGAACCGCCGCCGTGTGATCACCCTCAACGATGGCGTCCCGGGCGAGAAATCGATCTCGGTGGCCTGCATGCACTGCAGCGACGCGCCCTGCATGGCCGTCTGCCCGGTGAACTGCTTCTACCGCACCGACGAAGGCGTGGTGCTGCACGACAAGGACGTCTGCATCGGCTGCGGCTACTGCTCGTACGCCTGCCCGTTCGGCGCGCCGCAGTTCCCGTCGCAAGGCACCTTCGGCGTGCGCGGCAAGATGGACAAGTGCACCTTCTGCGCCGGCGGCCCCGAGGCCCACGGCAGCCAGAGCGAGTTCGAGAAGTACGGCCGCAACCGCCTGGCCGAAGGCAAGCTGCCGGCCTGCGCCGAGATGTGCTCGACCAAGGCCCTGCTCGCCGGCGACGGCGACGTGGTGGCCGACATCTTCCGCAACCGGGTCCTCACGCGCGGCAAAGGCGCCGAAGTGTGGGGTTGGGGCACCGCCTACGGCACCGCACAAGGACAGAAATCGTGATCAAGCGCCTGACCCTCACCTCCCTCGCGATCGCGGCCGTGCTGGGCCTGGCGGCCTGCGGCGAAAAGCCGCAGGCGCTCAACGCCAACGGCGTCAAGCAAGACCCCGCGCCCTACACCGGCGTGACGATCAAGAGCCAGTACGTGCAGTCCGGCTGGACCGCGGGCGACAAGAACAGCTGGGAACAGCAGCTCAAGGCGCGCGCGCAGTACGGCCAGAACGATTACACGCGCGTCGGCGCGCAGCAGAAGTAAAGGCTCGCCATGTACACCCCAGCGACTTCGCGCGCACGCACCGGTCTTCGGGCCTGGGCGCTCGCCGCAGTGCTCGGCTTGGCAGCGGGCTGGGCTTCTGCCCAGGCGCTCAAGGTCGATCCGGCCGACGACCCGGCACCGGCCCAGCAACAGGCTGCGCCCGCGCAGGGCGGCGGCATCAAGGGCCAGAACATCTTCGAGATCCGGCCCGACGCCGACAAGGACCCGAACTACGCCAACCAGACCAACGCCGAGCGCCGCCAGGTGCAACCCGGCAACAACGCGCCCGTGTGGCGCGAGGTGCAGGGCGGCGTCACGGGCTCGACCATGCTGCCGTACCCCGAGTTCGGCAACCTGATCCAGGGCTTCGTGAAGTACCCGGGTTCCAACCTCACCACCGCGGGCGAGGCCTGGCGCCAGGTGCGCAACAACTGGATCATTCCCTATGGCGGCTCGCTGCTGCTGATCGCCCTGGTGGCGCTGGCCTTGTTCTACTTCACCAAAGGCACCATCGAACTGCACGGCAAGGAAACCGGCCGCAAGATCGAGCGCTTCACCTACTTCGAGCGCGCCGCGCACTGGACGAACGCGATTGCCTTCGTTGCGCTGGCGGTATCGGGCATCGTGATGGCCTTCGGCAAGTTCTTCCTGTTGCCGGTGATCGGCAGCACGTTGTTCGGATGGCTGACGTACGCGCTCAAGAACATCCATAACTTCGTGGGACCGCTGTTCGTGGTTTCTCTGGTGGTGGTGTTCCTGGTGTTCGTGCGCGACAACCTGCCGAGCAAGGAAGATCTTCAGTGGCTGCTCAAGGCCGGCGGCCTCTTCGGTGGCGCTGAGGTGCCCTCGCACCGGTTCAACGCCGGCGAGAAGGTGCTGTTCTGGGGTGGCGTGTTCCTGCTGGGCATCCTGGTGGCCGGCTCGGGCGTGTTCCTCGACAAGATCGTGCCGGCGGTGGAATACACCCGCGCCAACATGCAGGTTGCCCACATGATCCACGCCAGCGCCGCGGTGCTGATGATGGCCATGTTCATGGGCCACATCTACATGGGCACGCTGGGCATGCGTGGCGCCTACAGCGCCATGAAGACCGGCTACGTGGACGAGACCTGGGCCAAGGAACACCACGAACTCTGGTACGACGACATCAAGGCCGGCAAGATCCCCGCCCAACGCTCGGTGGCCAAAGCCGATGCCGCGGCCACCCCGGCCAAGGCCTGAGCCCGACACAGGAGACGACTGCATGAAAAAGCAACTGCTGCTGGCCGCCCTGACCGGTCTGGCCATCACCGCCGCGCACGCCAAGCTGCCCGCGCCGGCCCCACTCACACCCGAGGCCGCGGCCAAGGCCGAGGAAGCCAAGGCCAAGGCCGCTCACGGCGCCAAGGTCGAGAACTTCAAGCTGTGCAAGAGCATGGAGAAGGCGGCCGCGAGCCACTTCAAGACCACGGCGGGTGCCGGCAAGCAGCCCTCGCCCAAGGCCGTGGCTTGCGCCGACCCCGGCCCCTTCGTCTACACGCCGCCCGCTGCGCCCAAGAGCTGAGCCGGCACCGCGTTCCCGCAAAGAGGCCCCACCCGGGGCCTCTTTTCTTGTGGCCCTGCCGGCAGGGCCTTGGCCCGCGCCGCATACTTACACCCATGAGTGCCGACAACGCCACCCTGATCGCCCCGCCCGACGTGCGCCGTCCGCAGCTCACGCAGGCCATTGCCCCGCTCACGCAGCGCGTCGGCGTGGTCGACGAATTCGGCGTGCGCAGCGAGGTGCACATTCCGGCCGAGCGTGACCTCACCGTCTATGTCGACAAGCGCGAACTCGTCACCCTGATGACGCTCGGCGCCCACCCCGAGTGGTTGACGCTGGGTTACCTGCTCAACCAGCGGCTCATCGCCTCGGTCGACGAAGTCGAGTCCGTCACCGTGGACTGGGACGTCAACGCCGTGAGCGTGAAAACGCGCGAAGGCATTGAGCGGATCGAGGAGCGCACCGCGCGCCGGGTTGTCACCACCGGCTGCGGGCAGGGCAGTGTGTTCGGCGGCTTGATGGACGAGATCGATGCGATCCGCCTGCCCGAAGGTGTGCTCCGCCAGTCGCAGCTCTACGCCATTGTCAACGCCATCCGACTCAAGGAGAGCACCTACAAGTCGGCCGGCTCGGTGCACGCGTGCGCGCTGTTTCGTGGCACGCAGCTGGCGTTGTTCGTGGAAGACGTGGGCCGCCATAACGCGGTCGACACCATCGCGGGCTGGCTCAGCCTGCAAGACGAGCTGCCCGGGCAGACGGGGGACATGCTCGACAAGGTCTTCTACACCACCGGGCGCCTCACCAGCGAGATGGTGATCAAGAGCGCGCAGATGGGCGTTGCCGCGGTGATCTCGCGCAGTGGCATCACCCAGATGGGCTTGCAGGTGGCCGAGCGCGTGGGCCTGTGCGCCGTGGGGCGGGCCACCAACAAGCACTTTCTGTGCTACGCCAACCCCCATCGGTTGGTGCTGGACGCGGTGCCGCCGCCCATGCCGCAACGGCCCTAAACTTGCCGCACGCGGGCGCCTGGTCGGCGCCCGTTCTGTTTTCTGCACCCATCATGAGCCGAGAAGTCCACGTCATCGCCCACCCCCTCGTCCAGCACAAGCTCACGTTGATGCGACGCAAGGACACCAGCACCAAGAGCTTTCGAGAGCTGGTGCACGAACTCAGCGCGCTGCTGGCCTACGAGCTCACGCGCGACATGCCCATGCAGGAGATCGACATCGAGACCCCGCTGGAGCCCATGAAGTCGCGTGTGATCGACGGCAAGAAGATCGTGCTGGCCTCCATCCTGCGCGCCGGCAACGGCTTTCTCGACGGCATGCTGCAGGTGATCCCGGGCGCACGCGTTGGCCACATCGGCCTGTACCGCGATCCGGCCACGCTCAAGGCGGTGGAGTATTACTTCAAGATGCCGCAGGACATGCATGAGCGCGACGTGATCGTGCTCGACCCGATGCTGGCCACCGGCAATTCGGCCGTGGCCGCTGTGGACCGGCTCAAGAAGACGAACCCGCGCTCGATCCGCTTCGTCTGCCTCGTCACCTGCCCCGAAGGCCTCAAGACCTTCCACGACGCGCACCCGGATGTGCCGGTGTACACGCCGGCGATCGACCGCGGCCTCAACGAGCACGGCTACATCGTGCCGGGCCTGGGCGACGCGGGCGACCGCATTTTCGGCACCAAGTGAACGCGCCGCGCGCCGCGCGCTCCAAACCCACCATGGCCGAACTCCCCACCGCAATGCCCATCCGCTTCTGGTCCCTGGGCTGGACCTCGCTCTGGCGCGACTGGCGCGCGGGTGAACTGCGGTTGCTGGTCATTGCCGTCACACTGGCCGTGGCGGCGCTCACCGCGGTGGGGTTCTTCGCCGACCGGCTGCAAGGCGGCCTGGCGCGCGACGCGCGCGCGCTCATCGGCGGCGACGCGGTGGTGGTGGCCGACAAACCGCCCGCGGCCGCGTTCGGCGAGCGGGCCGACCAGCTGGGCCTCACGCGCACGCTTTCGCTCAACTTTCCCACCATGGGCCGCGCGCGCGAGGAAGAGGGCAGCAGTGCCCGTCTGGTGGCGCTCAAGGCCGTGGGCGACGGCTACCCGCTGCGCGGCAGCCTGCGCGTGGCCGACGGCCCCGATGCGCCCGACGCGCCCACGCGCGAGGTACCAGCGCGCGGCACCGCCTGGGTAGACGCCGCGCTGCTGACCCAGCTGGGCCTTCGCATGGGCCAGCCATTGCTGCTGGGCGATTCGAGCTTCACCATCGCGCGCGTGCTCGCGTTCGAACCCGACCGCGGCGCTGGCTTCCTGGTCTTTGCGCCGCGCGTGATGATCCACAGCGATGACCTGCCTGCCACGGGGCTCGTGCAACCCGCCAGTCGCATCGTCTACCGGCTGGCCGTGGCCGGGCCCGATGCGCGTGTGGCCGAATTCAGCCGCTGGGCGCAGCAGGTCGTTGATCGGCCCGACACGCGCGGCGTGCGGCTCGAATCGTTGCAGGGCGGTCAGCCGCAGATGGAGCAGACGCTTGCCCGTGCCGAGAAATTCCTCAACCTCGTGGCCCTGCTGGCCGCGCTGCTGTGTGCCGTGGCGGTGGCGATTGCCGCGCGCGGATTCGCCCAGCGCCACCTGGACGACTGCGCCATGCTGCGCGTGCTGGGCCTCTCGCAGGGCACCATGGCGCGCGCCTACACGCTGGAGTTCGCGCTCACCGGCCTGTTCGCCAGCGCCTTGGGCGTGTTGCTGGGCTGGGCGGTGCACCACGTGTTCGTGCTGCTGCTCGCGGGCCTGGTCGAGTCCAGCCTGCCAGCCCCCACCATCGCGCCGGTGCTGCTGGGTCTGGGCATGGGCCTCACGCTCATGCTCGCCTTCGGCCTGCCCCCGGTATTGCAGCTGGCCAAGGTACCGCCGCTGCGGGTGATCCGCCGCGACGTCGGTCAGGTCAAGCCCGCCACGCTGGCGGTGCTGGGCCTGGGCGTGGCGGGCTTTGCCGCCCTGTTACTCGCGGCCAGCCGCGACCTCGTGCTCGGCGGTATCGCGGTGGGTGGTTTCGCGGCCGCGGTGGCGCTGTTTGCACTCATCAGCTACGGCGCGGTGCGCCTGCTGCGCGCGAGCGTGAATGAGGCCACCGCGCCGCGCGCGCTGGTGATGGCCACCCGCCAGGTGTCGGCGCGCCCGGCGTTCGCGGTGGTTCAAATCAGCGCGTTGTCGGTCGGGTTGCTGGCGCTGGTGCTGCTGGTGTTGCTGCGCACCGACCTGATCCAGAGCTGGCGCGCGGCCACGCCGCCCGATGCCCCGAACCGTTTCGTCATCAACGTGCAGCCCGAGCAGGCCGAGCCCTTCCAGGCCGCGTTGCGCGAGGCGGGCGTGCAGCGCTACGACTGGTTCCCCATGATCCGTGGGCGGCTGGTGGCCATCAACGGACGTGAAGTCTCGCCGCAGCAGTTCGAGGCCGACCGCGCGCAGCGCCTCGTGGAGCGCGAGTTCAACCTCTCGCACGCGGCACAGGCGCCCGAGAACAACCCCATCGTGGCCGGGCGCTGGACGCCCGACGAGGCCGATGGCCTGAGCGTCGAGGAAGGCCTTGCGCAGGAGCTGGGTCTCGCGCTCGGCGACACGCTCACCTTCGACATCGCGGGCCAGCCCGTCGAGCGGCGCATCACCAGCCTGCGCAAGGTCGACTGGGCCTCCATGCGCGTCAATTTCTTTGTCATCTTCCCGGTGGCACAGATGCCCGATGTGCCGCTGACCTACATCAGCGCCTACCACGCGCCGGAACGGCCTGGCTTCGACAACGCGCTGGTGCGCGATTTCCCCAACATCACCAACGTCGACATGACGCAGACCATTGCCCAGGTGCAGCGGGTGCTGGGCCAGGTCATTGCGGCGGTGGAGTTCCTGTTTGCCTTCACGCTGGCGGCCGGCCTGGTGGTGCTGCTGGCGGCCGTCACGGCCACGCGCGCCGAGCGCGAGCGCGAGTTCGCCATCCTGCGCGCGGTGGGTGCCGGCTCGGCGCTGCTGCGCCAGGTACAGCGCGTCGAACTGCTCGGCGTGGGCCTGCTCGCGGGGTTCCTTGCTTCGGCGGTGGCGGTGGTGGTGGGCTGGGCATTGGCGCGCTATGCCTTCCAGTTTGCCTGGACCGCGTCGCCCTGGGTGCCACTGGCCGGCGCGCTGGCGGGCGCCTTGCTCGCCCTGGCCGCGGGCTGGTGGGGCCTGCGCAGTGTGCTGCGCACGCCGGTGGTCGAAACCCTGCGCAGGGCCCCAGTGTGAGATCACCATGAGCGAATCGGTGCAACCCATTGAAGAGAAGCCGCCCTACGACACCCCGTTCGAATGGATCGGCGGCGAAGCGCGCGTGCATGCGCTGGTCGACCGTTTCTACGACCTGATGGACATCGAGCCCGGTTACCGCGAACTGCGCGCCGCGCACGGCAGTACGCTGGAAGACGCGCGGCAGAAGCTGTTCTGGTTCCTGTGTGGCTGGCTCGGTGGGCCCGAGCACTACACCTCGCGCTTCGGCCACCCGCGACTGCGCATGCGCCACATGCCCTTTGCCATCGGCATCGTCGAGCGCGACCAATGGCTCGCGTGCATGGACCAGGCCATGGGCGAAACCGGCGTCGATCCGGCGCTGCGCGAGCGGCTCAAGCGCAGCTTCTTTCAGACCGCGGACTGGATGCGCAACAGCCCGGGCTGAGCCTGTCGCGAGGCGAGACGTTCAGGCCGCGCCACCCTTGCGGCGCAGCACCAAGGGCCCGTACCAGGCCTGCGCTGTGACACCGGTGTTGTTGCTGTCGGTCATCAAGCCCAGGCCGGTGAGCGCTCCCGGCGCGTGGCCGAACGCCGCCAGGTAGTCGGCGTGTACGTCGCGCTCGTGTTCGACCCATCGCCCCAGGCCCTCGGCACCGCGCTGAACCACCAGCTTTCGGATGCGCCGCGTGTGCGGGTTGGGGATCACACTGCCCACCGGGTAGCGGTCGTCCCACACGTACATCAGCGTGGCGTAGGGCATCGGCTCGCCAGTGACCAACTGCGCCAACTCGGAGAGCATGTGGTCGCGCCGCGACCAGCTCGCACGGTCGCCGTCGAAAGTGAGGATCACACGCGCCACCGCGTCGTCGGCTTCGGCGGTCTTGAGGTCTGCGTGCGGCAGCAGCGCCGGCACCCACCAGGAAAAGCGCAACCGGGCCTCGGGTGGCAGGGGAAGCGGCTGCAATGGCAGGCGCAAGGTGCTGTTGCCGGACTCGCTCAGTGCGTGCAGCGCGGGCCGGCCATCGCGTTCGACGGCGCGGTAGACCGTGGGGCGGCGGTTGCCGTAACGCCGGTGCACCCAGGGACCGCTGGGCGACATGCCTTCCAGCGTCGTGGCACGCGCCCACGGTGATTGCGACAGCCGCTCGGGCTCGTCGGCATCGGGTGGTGCGCTGGCGCATCCACCCAGGGCCAGCGCGCCCACACCCAACAACCAGCGGCGGCGCTGAGCATTGTGCGGGGCAGCGGGCGTGTGCATGGCACGATCATGCGCTGTCGGCGTGACAGCGGCGTGAGAAGCGTGTGGTCGAGGCGACATCGCAACGTGCCGGGCATCACGCCGGGCGCAGCAGCACGACCAGCGCGCCGGCACCGCCCTCGGCCGGGCGCGCCTGAACGAAGGCGAGCACTTCCTTCTTCTGCACCAGCCAGCGCAGCACACGGCCCTTGAGCACCGGCGTGCGCCCGGGCGAACCCAGTCCCTTGCCGTGCACCACTCGCAGGCAGCGCAGACCGTGCTGGTGGCTCTCGCGGATGAAACGGCCCAGCGCCTCGCGCGCCTCGTCGGTGCGCAGGCCGTGCAGGTCGATCGCCCCCTGGATTGCCCAGCGGCCCTCGCGCAGCTTGCGCACCACGTCCGGGCCCAGGCCGGGGCGGCGGTAGCTCAGCAGTTCGTCGGTGTGCAGCAGCGTCTCGACGTCGAACTCGTCGGACAAGGCCTCGCGCATCACCGCCGCCTCGTCGCGCTCGCGTTGCAAGGGCCTTGGCTCGGGCCGCGGGCGCGCGGGCACTGCGCGCCCGTGCGGCGCCAGCGGCTGCACCGGACCGACGGCCAGCTCGAACAGCCGGCGTTCCCGCTCGCGCCGCACGGCGGCCAGCCGCTCGGCTTCCCGCTCGGCCGCCTCGCGCGCGCGGCGTTCGACCAGCGCGTTGCGGATGGCCTTGAGCTCGCCGAGCGTGTTCACCTTCATGACGCGATTGTCGGGTCGCGCGCGGGTGGCGCCGTTCCCGGGTCAGAGAAGCCCGAGTTGCACCAGGGATGCGGTGCGTGCGCGCGTGACGACGATGTGATCGAGCACCCGCACGCCCACCAGGGCCAGCGCGTCGACCAGGTTGCGGGTGAGCGCCACATCCGCCGCCGACGGCTCGGCCAGGCCGCTGGGGTGGTTGTGCGCGAACACCACCGCGGCCGCCTGGTGGTGCAGGGCGCGCAGCACCACCTCGCGCGGGTAGACGCTGGCCTGGTTCACCGTGCCGCGAAACAGCTCCTCGAACGCGATCAGCCGGTGCTGGCTGTCGAGCAACAGCAGAGCGAACACCTCGTGCGGCCGGTCGCCCAGCTGCAGGCGCAGAAAATCGGCTGCGGCCTGCGGATCGTTGAGCAAGGCACGTTGTTGCAACGGTTGCACCAGCGCGCGGCGCGCGATCTCCATCACCGCGGCGATCTCGGCGCGCTTGGCGGGCCCCAGGCCCTTGACGGCCTTGAGCGCGGTCACATCGGTGGCGAGCAGGCCCGCGATGCCACCGAAGGTGTCGAGCAGTTCCTGCGCGAGTTGCAGCACGTGCTTGCCCGCCATGCCGGTGCGCAGCAGCAGTGCCAGCAGCTCGGCGTCACCCAGAGCGGCCGGGCCGCGAGCCAGCAGTTTCTCGCGCGGGCGCGCGTCTCTGGGCAGGCCTTTCAGACCGGCCCGCTGGTGGCTTTGCATGCGATTCCTCCCCGGGCTTCATCGCCCTGTCGGAGCGCTTTCTACAATACGCAGCTCACGCATCCTCCCCGGGTGCATAGCCCGCACCATGCCCCACGTCCAGCCCGGCTCCTTCCTGACCCTGCACTACCGCATGAGCGACGCGCAGGGTCAGGTCATCATCGACACCTTCAACGGCCAGCCCGCCACGCTCAGCCTGGGCACCGGCGAGTTGTCGCCCGCCATCGAGCAGCGCCTGATCGGCCTGGAGGAGGGCGCGCGCACCGTGATCGACCTGGCCCCTGGCGAGGCCTTCGGCGAGCGCCAGCCCGAGATGCAGCAGTGGGTGGCGCGCAAGCTGCTCAACGAGCTGGGCGACCCGGCCGAGCAGTACGCCGTGGGCGACGTGGTGCAGTTCCCCACGCCCGACGGTGCCGGCAGCTACGCTGGCGCCGTGCGCGAGGTGCGCGCCGACGGCGCCGTGCTGTTCGACTTCAACCACCCGCTCGCCGGCCAGCCCGTGCGCTTCGAGGTGCAACTCATCGGGGTGCTCTGACATGGCGCTGGATCAAGTCATCCTTGCAGAGCCGCGTGGCTTTTGTGCCGGCGTGGACCGCGCCATCGACATCGTCGAACACGCGCTCACCAAGTTCGGCGCCCCGATCTACGTGCGCCACGAGATCGTGCACAACACCTATGTGGTGAATGACCTCAAGGCCAAGGGCGCGATCTTCATCGAGGAGCTGGCCGATGTGCCGCCCGGTGCCACGCTGGTGTTCTCGGCCCACGGGGTGAGCAAGGCGGTGCAGGACGAAGCCGTGCGCCGGGGCTTCCAGATCTTCGATGCCACCTGCCCCTTGGTCAGCAAGGTGCATGTGGAGGTGGCCAAGCTGCATCGCGAGGGCTACGAGTTCATCATGATCGGCCACAAGGGCCACCCCGAGGTGGAAGGCACCATGGGCCAGCTGGACAGCGGCATCCACCTGGTGGAAGACGTGGCCGACGTGTCGCGCGTGCAGCCGTCGCAAAGCGACAAGCTCGCCGTGGTCACGCAGACCACGCTGTCGGTGGACGACGCGGCCGAGATCCTGGCCGCCGTGAAGGCGCGCTTTCCCAAGGTGCGCGAGCCCAAACAGCAAGACATCTGTTACGCCACGCAGAACCGGCAGGACGCGATCAAGCTGCTGAGCCCGCAAGTCGATGTGGTCATCGTGGTGGGCAGCCCCACCAGCTCGAACAGCAACCGCCTGCGCGAACTCGCCGTGAAGCTCGGTACGCCGGGCTACATGATCGACAGCGCCGAGGAACTGCGCCCCGAGTGGCTCGAGGGCAAGGCGCGTGTGGGCCTCACGGCCGGCGCCTCCGCGCCCGAGGTGCTGGTGCAGCAGGTGATCGACCGGCTCAAGGCCCTGGGCGCCATCTCGGTGCGCTCGATGGAAGGCCTCACCGAGACCGTGAAGTTCCCGCTGCCCAAGGGCTTGAAGCTCGACTGAACATCCCCCCCCACCCCATGCTTGACATCGTCCAACTGCGCAAAGACCTCGACGCCGTCGTCGCGCGCCTGAACACCCGCAAGACCCCACAGCCCTTCCTGGACGTCGAGGCCTACCGCGCGCTCGAGACCGAACGCAAGACGCTGCAGACGCGCACCGAGGAATTGCAGGCGCAGCGCAACAGCGTGTCCAAGCAGATCGGCATGCTCAAGGGCAAGGGCCAGCACGCCGAAGCCGACGCCGCCATGGCGCAGGTCGGCGCCATCAAGGCCGAACTGGAAGCCGGCGCCGCCCGCCTGGAGGTGATTCAGGCCGAACTGCAGACCATGCTGATGTCGGTGCCCAACCTGCCGCACGAGAGCGTGCCAGTGGGCAGCGACGAAACGGCCAACGTGGAGGTTCGCCGCTGGGGCAACCCGCGCAGCTTCGACTTCCCGGTGCGCGATCACGTCGACCTCGGCGCGCCGCTGGGTCTGGATTTCGAGACCGGTGCGCTGCTGTCGGGCTCGCGCTTCACCTTTCTGCGCGGCCCGGTCGCGCGCCTGCACCGCGCGCTCGCGCAGTTCATGCTCGATGTGCAGACGCAGGAGCACGGCTACACCGAGTGCTACACGCCCTACATCGTCAACCGCGAGGTGCTGGAGGGCACGGGCCAGTTGCCCAAGTTCAAGGACGACATGTTCTGGGTCACGCGCGGCCGTGGCGCCAACGACGAGGCCGCTGCCGAGCAGTACCTCATCTCCACTTCCGAGATCTCGCTCACCAACACCGTGCGCGAACGCGTGCTCGCCGAAAGCGATCTGCCCATCAAGCTCACGGCCCACAGCCCCTGCTTTCGCTCGGAGGCCGGCAGCGCCGGGCGCGACACGCGCGGCATGATCCGCCAGCACCAGTTCGACAAGGTCGAGATGGTGCAGATCACGCACCCTGACCACAGCTACGACGCGCTGGAACAGATGGTGGGCCACGCCGAGGCCGTGCTGCAGAAGCTCGAGCTGCCGTACCGCGTGATCGCGCTGTGCACCGGCGACATGGGCTTCGGCGCCGCCAAGACCTACGACCTGGAGGTGTGGGTGCCGGCGCAGAACACCTACCGCGAGATCTCGAGCTGCTCGAACTGCGAGGCCTTCCAGGCGCGGCGCATGCAGGCGCGTTTCAAGAACGCGCAGGGCAAGAACGAGCTGGTGCACACGCTCAACGGCTCCGGCCTGGCCGTGGGCCGCGCGCTGGTGGCCGTGCTGGAGAACCACCAGAACGCCGACGGCAGCATCCATGTGCCGGCGGCACTTCGGCCCTACCTCGGCGGGTTGGACACGCTGCGTGCCGCCTGAGCCGGTGCAGCGCCCATGAAAAAGCCCCGCACTGGCGGGGCTTTGCATATCTGGCGGAGAGAGAGGGATTCGAACCCTCGGTACAGGAGAACCTGTACGCCGGATTTCGAATCCGGTGCATTCGACCACTCTGCCATCTCTCCGTGTCGAAGCCCGCGATTCTAGCAGGACGCCATGCCGGGTTCGCCGCGCGTGGCGCCCGCGCGGCCCGGTGCGACAATGCCGCGCAGCCCGTCTTGCCCATGCTCGTCGATACCCAACCCGCCACCCACCAGCACGCCCCGGCCGCACCCGAAGTGCGCGACGCCTGGGTCAATGCCCAGTTGATCGGGGTGCTGATGGACAACGTGGGGCCCACCGTGGCGGCGGCCGCGGTGGCGGTGCCGGTGCTGGTGATTCTCATGGCCGGCGAGGTCTGGACGCCCGCTCTCGTGGCCTGGACGGTGGCGATCCTGGCCATGCTGTTGTTCCGCTACCGGCTGATCAGCATCTACCGGCTGCGACACGACAGCGTGGAAGGGCCGCAACGCCAGGCCTTCATCGACACCTACCGCTGGACATGGCTCGCTGTGGCACTGCTCTGGGGCGGCCCGGTGGCCATGAGTTACCTGCAGGCCGGCTTCATCACGCAGTTTGCCTGCGGCCTGGTGGTGCTGGGCCAGGGCCTGTTCACGCTCAACGCTTACAGCGCCTATTTGCCGGTGTTCCGTTCGTTCACCCACGGGCTGGCGGCGTCGGTGCTCACCGGGCTGTTGATCGGTGCGGCCGTGCACCCCGGAGCGCACGACGTCGTGCGCACCACCACCGTGTTCGTGCTGCTGGTGCTGGCGTTCTGGGTGCTGCTGCTGATGGCCGGGGTGCGGTTGCACCGGGTGCACCGGTCCAGCTTCGAGCTGCAGTTTTCCAACCAGGAACTCATCGACTCGCTCACACTGCAGACGCGCGCCTCGCTGCGCGCCGTGTCCACCAAGAACCGATTCCTCGCCTCGGCCGCGCATGACCTGCGTCAGCCGGTGCATGCGCTGAGCCTGTATGCCGACTGGCTGGCGAGCGAGCCCGAAATGGCGCGCGACATTGCCCCGCGCATCCTGCAATCCACGCGTGCCATCAACGAGCTGTTCGACTCGTTGTTCGACCTCACGCGCATCGACGCGGGCAACTACAAGGTGCGTCTGCAGCATGTGGATGTGCAGAAGCTGTTTGCCGATCTGGTGCTGCAGTTCGAGCCGGTGGCCGCGGGCAAGCAATTGCGGCTGCGCACCCGCACCCGCCCGCTCACGCTCTGGTCCGACCCGGTGGTACTGCGCCGCATTCTCGGCAATCTCATCTCCAACGCCTTGCGCCACACGCAGCGCGGGGGCGTGCTGGTGGCCTTGCGTCAACGTGAGGACGTGATCGTCTTCGAGGTGTGGGACACGGGCGTGGGCATCGCGCGCGAGCACCAGCAGGCGATCTTTCAGGAGTTCTTTCGTGTGTCGCAGCACCAGGGTACGGAAGACAGCCTGGGTCTGGGCTTGACCATCGTGTCCAAATTGGCGGCGCTCATGGGCTACCAGCTCGCGCTGCAATCCGAGGCAAACCGGGGCAGCGTGTTCCGTGTGATGTTGCCGGCCTACACCCAGCAAGCGCCGGGCGAACAGCCACAGCCCACGGTGGTGCAGGCGCCCGTGGGCTGAAGCAGGCCCACGCGTTTCGCAGCCATCAGAGGTCGAGCAGACCGGCGGTGCGGGCCAGGTGGCTGGCCTGTGAGCGGCTTTTCACGTTGAGGCGTCGGAACAGCCGCCACAGGTGCACCTTTACCGTGTGCTCGCTGATCTGCAACTGCTCGGCAATGTCGCGGTTGGACAGGCCACGGTCGAGCATGACCAGCAACTGCTTCTGCCGCTTGGAGAGTTTTTCGGGGATCGTGGGCGCGTTCTCGTCCTCGATCTCGTCGGCGAGGAATTCGCGCAGCACCTTGGCGATCTGCGCGGCGCCGGCCGACTTCTCCACGTAGGCGTCGGCGCCGGCCTCGCGGGCCAGGTCTTCGTAGTCGGAGGAGGGCGAGGCCGACAGAACGATCAGCGAGGTGTCGGGCAGCATCTGGCGGATCTCGCGTACACCGGACACACCGTTGGTGTCGGGCAGCTTGAGGTCCAGGCACACGAGTTCGGGCTCACCGTGCTCGGCGATCGCTTTGCTCACCGAGGCCAGCCGCTCAAGCTCGATGACCTGGGTCGATGCGCGCAACCGGCGCAGCAACATGACCACGGCCTCGCGCATCAACGGATGATCATCAATGACAAAAATACTCATGTCGCAGGGCGCAGTTCATGATTTGGTATGACAGCGCAGCATAAATGCAATACCGCTGTTTGGCGAGCCTTCCATGCCACCGATACGGGCTGGAGGTCCCCACGGGGCAATGGCCGGTCGCGGGGCTCGGCGCGATTGTGACCGAATTCAGCTGGCGGACTCACGCAGCGCAGTGAGCGCCAACGTGACGCGCTGCACATCCTCGGGCGCAATCAGATGTTGTGCCATTGCATCGAGCGCGATCGATCCTTCCTGCTGCAGCCGTGCCATGGCCTGGGCGGCCTCGCGTGGGGCTGCGAAGCCGCGGCTTTGCAGCAGCACCAGGCCCTTGGCGTCGGTGAGCTTGAAGTAGAACAGGCCGTCCTTTTCGCGGTATTGCTTGAAGGCCGGCAGCGCCGCCTTGGCGGCTTTGGCGCCGCTGCCCGGGGCCTCGGGCAGCGCGTCCAAGGCGCGCAGGCCCACCGCGTGACGCAACCGTTGCGTAAACGGGGTGGCGATGGCGCGCGCCTTGGCCGCGCCCATTATCAAGGTCTGCTCGATGCGGGACGGGTCCTGGACAAGCCGGTCGTACACCGCGCGCATCGGCGCGATCTCCTGGTCCAGGCGTTCGAACACACGCTGCTTGGCCTCGCCCCAGGCGATGCCGTCGGCATAGGCGCGGGCCATGTCGGCGGTCTCCTCGGCGCTGGCAAAGGCCTGGTAGAGCTGGAACAGCGCCGAGCTCTCGGTGGCTTTGGGTTCACCAGGCGCGCGCGAGTCGGTCACGATGCCCATGATGAGTTTTTTCAGTTGTTCACGCGGGGCGAACAGCGGGATCGTGTTGTCGTAGCTCTTGCTCATCTTGCGCCCATCCAGGCCGGGCAGCGTGGCCACGTGCTCCTCGATGACGGCTTCGGGCAAGGTGAAGTGCTCGCCATAGAGATGGTTGAAGCTGGACGCCATGTCGCGCGCCATCTCGATGTGCTGAATCTGGTCGCGCCCCACGGGCACCTGGTGGGCGTTGAACATCAGGATGTCGGCGGCCATGAGCACCGGGTACATGAACAGGCCGGCGCTCACGCCGTCGTCGGGCTCGGTGCCGGCCTCGGTGTTCTTGTCCACCGAGGCCTTGTAGGCGTGGGCGCGGTTGAGCAGGCCCTTGCCGGTCACGCAGGTGAGCATCCAGGTGAGTTCGGGGATCTCGGGGATGTCGGACTGGCGGTAGAAGGTCACCTTCTCGGGGTCCAGCCCGCAAGCCAGCCAAGTGGCGGCGATTTCGAGCGTGGATCGTTGCACGCGCGCCGGGTCGCCGCCGGTCTTGATGAGCGCGTGGTAGTCGGCCAGGAAGTAGAAGCTTTCCACGCCGGCCAGCCGGCTGGCCCGCACCGTGGGGCGGATGGCGCCAACGTAGTTGCCCAGGTGGGGCGTGCCGGAGGTGGTGATGCCGGTGAGGACGCGAACGGGTTTCATATCAGAGCAACAGCAGACGGATCGGGGTGAGCAGCCATTCGATGGCAGCGCCCGTGAGGTTCATGAGCGGGCGCAGCCAGAGATTGCCCACCACGCCGGTGACCACGAGCGCCAGCACGATGAAGAAGCCGAAAGGCTCGATTCGCGAGAACGCGGCAGCCTGCTTCCAGGGCAGCAGACCGACCACGATGCGCCCGCCGTCCAGCGGCGGCAGCGGGAACAGGTTGAAGGCGAACATCACCAGGTTGACGATGAAGCCCGCGCGGCACATGTCGAGCCAGAAGCGCTCGCTGATGTCGAGCGAGCGCAGCACGTACAGCAACAGCAGCCACAGCGCGGCCTGCAGCAGGTTGGACCCCGGGCCCGCGAGTGCGACCCAGATCATGTCGCGCTTGGGGTTGCGCAGCCGCCCGAAATCGACCGGCACCGGCTTGGCATAGCCGAACAGGAAGTTGCCTGCCGTGGCGAAGTACAGCAGCAACGGCATGGCGATGGTGCCCACCGGATCGATGTGCTTCATCGGATTGAGCGTGACGCGGCCGAGTTGCCACGCCGTGGGGTCGCCGTAATGGCGCGCCACGTAGCCGTGCGCCGCCTCGTGCAGTGTGATGGCGAACAGCACGGGGATGGCGTAGAGCGTGACGGTCTGGACGATGAGGGCGATATCCATCGGCGGATTGTCCCAGAGGCCGCGAGGGCGGGCTCAAAGCCCCAGCGGCGCCAGTGCGCCCTGGCCCTGGCGCACCACCTCGGGGTCGCCGCCGGTTCCCATGGGCACAAGGTCGAGCACGGTGGTGGGTTCGAGTGCGCAGGCGCCGGCGTCGATCACCGCGTCCACCTCGTGCTGCAGGCGCTCACGGATGGTCTCGGCGTCGTTGAGCGGGTGCTCGTCGCCGGGCAGGATGAGCGTGGTGGCCAGCAGCGCGGCCCCGTGCGCTTGCAGCAAATCCAGCAGCGCGCGGTGTTCCGGCACGCGCAGGCCGATCGTTTTGCGCGAGGGGTGGCTCACGCGGCGCGGCACTTCCTTGCTCGCCTCGAGGATGAAGGTGTAGGGCCCGGGCGTGGCGAGCTTGAGCAGGCGGTACTGTCGGTTGTCCACCTTGGCATAGCTCGCCAGCTCGCTCAGGTCGCGGCACAGCAGCGTCAGGTGGTGCTTGTCGTCCACCTGGCGGATGCGGCGCAGCCGATCGGCCGCGGCCTTGTCGTCCAGATGGCAGGCCAGCGCATAGCTCGAGTCGGTAGGTACCGCGATCACGCCACCGCGCTGCAGCAGCGCCACCGCCTGCTTGAGCAGGCGTGGCTGCGGGTTCTCAGGATGCATGCTGAACAGCTGCGACATCAATCCTCCGGCGGTTGGATGGGCACGGGCCGGTTGCGCACGGTACGCCACCCACTCACCGCGCCACACAGCACGATGAGTGCGATGCCGGTCAGCTCGATCGTCCCGGGCGTGTGATCGAACACGAGCCAGCCCAACAGCATGGCGAAGGCGATCTGTGCGTACAGGTAGGGGGCGATGGTGGAGGCCGGCGCGCGCTGGTAGGCGAAGATGAACAGCAGGTGGCCCACGGTGCCCGCTGCACCGACCAGCACCAGCAAGGCCAGCGTACGGCCGTCGGGAATGGCCTGCCACACGAAGGGCAGCAGCACGCTGGTCACCAGCGCGCCAACCCAGCCGGTGTAGAAGTGCATGGTCAACGGGTCTTCGGTGCGCGCCATCTTTGCGGTCAGGATCTGAAAGCACGCGGCGAGGAACACCATGGCCAGGGGCAGCAGGCCGGCCCAGCCGATGTCGCTGCCCACCGGGCGCACCACCAGCAGGGCACCAGCGAAGCCGCCGACCACCAGCACCCATTGCCAGGCCGTGACGCGCTCGCCCAGCAGCGTGGCACCGAGCAGCGTGACGGCCAAAGGGGTGACCATGAGGATGGCGGTGAACTCACCCACCGGCATGCGCTGCAGGGCGATGAAGCCCAGCAGGCTCAGCGACAGCAGCAGCACGCCGCGCAGCAGCTGGAAGCGCGGGTGCGCGGTGCGCCATGCCGCGCGGCCACGGCGCGGCAGCAGCCAGGCCGTCATGGCCAGCGCATGGAACAGGTAGCGGAACCAGATCACGAGCAGCACCGACACCACCGCGCCGACCGCCTTGACGGTGGTGTCGAGCACCGCGAAGCAGGCGGTGGCGGCGACCGCCAACCCGATGCCCTTGAGCGCATGTGGATGCACCGTTCAGGCCTCCGGCGGCTCGATCGGCAGGCGCTGCTCGCGCGCCGTGAGCCAGCTCGCGGTGGCGCCGCACAACACAATCAGTGCGATCCCCGCGAGCTCCAGCCCGCCGGGCACGTGGTCGTACACCACCCAGCCGCAGAACATCGCGAAGCCGATCTGCGTGTACAGGTAGGGCGAGAGCGTGGACGCCGGCGCGCGCTGGAACGCCAGGATCAGCAGGAAGTGGCCCACCGTGCCCATGAGACCGATGAGGCACAGCTGCGCGAGCGTGCGCGCATCCGGCACCGCCTGCCACACCGCCGGCAGCACCAGGCTGGCCACCAACGCACCGACCCAACCGGTGTAGAAGTGCATGGTCATCGGGTCCTCGGTGCGCGCCATCTTCGCGGTGAGGATCTGGAACCACGCGTAGGCGAACACCATCACCAGCGGCAGCAGCGCGGCCCAGCCGATCAGCCCGCTACCAGGTCGCACCACCATCAACGCGCCCGCGAAACCACCGGTGACCAGCAGCCAGCGCAGCGGCCGCACGCGCTCACGCAGGAACAGTGCTGCCAGCAGCGTCACCGCCAGCGGCGTCACCATCACGATCGCGGTGAATTCACCGACCGGCATGTACTGCACCGCCAGAAAGGACAGCGCGCTCACCGACAGCAGCAGCGCGCCGCGCAACACCTGAAAGCGGGGGTGCTCGGTGCGCAGCAGGGCGCGCCCGCGCAGCGGCAGCATGATGGCGGTGACCGCCACCGCGTGGAACACGTAGCGGAACCATACCGCCAGCAGCACCGACACCACCGCGCCCACCACCTTCACGGTGGTGTCGAGCACCGCGAAACACGCGGTGGCAGCGATCAGGAAGCCAATGCCGGCCAGCGCCTGACCGGGGCGCGGCGCACCCGCGGCCATCAGTGCACCCGCTCGGCGAGCAGCGTCCACACCGGCGTCACGTTGCCGGGCAGATCGGGCAGCTGGCCGAGGTCGGTGTGGCTCTCGTCGGGGCTGTGGAAATCGCTGCCGCGCGAAGCGGCGAGGCCGAACTCATTGCAGAAGCCGGCGTATTTGGCGTACTCGGACTGGCTGTGCGCACCGGTGACCACTTCCACCGCCTGGCCGCCGTGCTGCTTGAACTCGGTGAACAGCGCGTATTCCTCGGTGGGGGTGAACTTGTAGCGGCCCGGGTGGGCGATGACGGCCACGCCGCCGGCACCGGTGATCCAGCGCACCGCGTCGCCGAGCGCGGCCCAGCGGTGCGGCACGAAGCCGGGCTTGCCTTCGGTGAGGTACTTGCGGAACACCTCGGGCACGTCCTTGCACACGCCGCTGTCCACCAGGTGCCGCGCGAAGTGCGAACGCGAGATCAGGTCGGGGTTGCCCACGTAGCGCAGTGCGCCGTCGAACGCACCTTTGATGCCCACCTGGGCCAGACCATCGGCCATTTCGCGAGCGCGCTGCTCGCGCCCGCCGCGTGTGGCGCGCAGCCCGTCGCGCAGGGCCTGGTTGTCCGCGTCCATGCCCAGCCCCACGATGTGCACCGTCACGCCCGCAAAGGTGACGGAGATTTCCGCGCCGGTGAGGTAGGGCAGGCCGAGCGCGCGCGCCGCCGCCATGGCGCGGTGCTGACCGCCGACCTCGTCGTGGTCGGTGAGGGACCACAACTCGACACCGTTGGCCTTGGCGCGAGCGGCCAGCGCTTCGGGCTCGAGGGTGCCGTCGGAGACGGTGGAGTGGCAGTGCAGGTCGGCGTTGAGCAGGGGATTCACACCCGCGATTTTAGGTGGCGGGGGTATTTTCTGCTCGCAGACCGCCAGGGCGCCTCAACCCGTGTTGCGCAGGCCCGCGGCGATGCCGTTGATGGCGATGTGGATGCCGCGGCGCAGCTTGCCGTCGGTGTCGTGTGCGAGCGCGCCCGCGCGGTGACGGCGGATGAGTTCGACCTGCAGGTGGTGCAGGGGGTCGATGTAGGGGAAGCGGTGCTCGATCGAGCGGCGCAGCGCGGCGTTGCCGGCCAGGCGCTCGGGCTCACCGGTGATCAGCGACAGCGCGTCGACGGTGCGCTGCCACTCGGCCTCGATCGCCGCGAACACCTTCTTGCGCAACGCCTTGTCCTCCACCAGCTCTGCATACAGCGCCGCCAGCGCCATGTCGCTCTTGGCCAGCACCATGTCCATGTTGGACAGCAGGGTGTTGAAGAAGGGCCAGTCGCGGTGCATGCGTTTGAGCAATGCGGTGTTCTTCGGGTCCTGCGCCACGAAGGCCTGCACCGCCGATCCGAAGCCGTACCAGCCGGGCAGCGTGAGTCGGCACTGGCCCCAGCTGAAGCCCCAGGGGATGGCACGCAAGTCTTCTATGCGGCCCGTGGCCTTGCGGCTGGCCGGGCGCGAGCCGATGTTGAGTTCGGCGATCTCGCGGATCGGCGTCGCGCCGAAGAAGTACTCGGCAAAGCGCGGCGTGTCGTACACCAATGCGCGGTAGGCCGCCATGCTCGAGCGCGAAAGCGCTTCGGCTGCCTTCAGGAAGGCCGGCGACGCTTCCTTCGTGGGTTGCAGCAGCGTGGCCTCCAGCGTGGCCGCTACCAGCGTTTCCAGGTTGCGGCGTCCGATCTCGGGGTTGGCGTACTTGGCGCCGATCACCTCGCCCTGCTCGGTGAGGCGGATCTGCCCACGCACCGTGCCCGGGGGCTGCGCCAGGATCGCCTGGTAGCTCGGGCCGCCGCCGCGGCCCACGGTGCCCCCGCGGCCATGGAACATGCGCAGCTGGATGGGTGCCAGCGCCTCGAACAGCTTCACCAGGGCGGTCTCGGCCCGGTACAGCTCCCAGTTGCTGGTGAAGATGCCGCCGTCCTTGTTGCTGTCGGAATAGCCGAGCATCACGTCCTGTTCGCCATAGCCATCGGCGGCGCCGCGCTGCACCATGGCGCGCACGCCGGGCAGCGCGTAGTAGTCGCGCAGGATGGGCGCCGCATTGCGCAGGTCTTCGATGGTCTCGAACAGCGGCACGACGATCAGGTCCGCCACCGCATCGTGTGCAAGCCTGCCGCGCAACAGACCGGCTTCCTTCTGCAGCAGCAACACCTCGAGCAGGTCGCTTACGCTCTCGGTGTGGCTGATGATGGCGTGGCGTATGGCGACGTTGCCGAACCGCAATCGGCCTGTGCGCGCGGTGTCGAAGATCGCGAGTTCGCTTTGTGTGTGCTCGCTGTAGCGGGCGCCGGGCACCCGCAGCGGTCGTACGTCGTTCAGCGCGCGCAGCAACACGGCGCGCTTGGCGGTCTCGTCGAGCGCGCTGTAGTCGGGTTCGATCTGCGCCACCGCCAGCAAATCGGACACCACGCGTTCATGCTGGTCCGAGCTCTGGCGCAGGTCGACGGTGGCGAGGTGAAAACCGAACACCTCCACCGCGCGGATCAACGGACGCAGCCGCGCGTCGACCAGTGCCGCGCCGTGGTGGACCAGCAGCGAGGCTTCGATGGTGCGCAGGTCGGCCAGCAACTCGTCGGCGCTGGCGTACGGGTCTTGCGGTGCCACGGCGTGGCGCGCGGCCTCGCCCCCCGTGAGGGCCTTGAGGGTGGCCGCCAGGCGTGCGTACATGCCGGTGAGGGCGCGCCGGTAGGGTTCGTCCTGGCGGTGCGCGTTGGTGTCGGGTGAACGCTCGGCCAGTGCCTGCATCGCCGGGCTCACGTTCACCAGCATGCCCGACATCGACAGCTCGCCGCCGAGCAGGTGCAGTTGCGTGAGGTGGTGGCGCAGCACGAGATCGCTCTGGCGCTGCAAGGCCAGTTCGAGCGTGGTGGCGGTCACGTTGGGATTGCCGTCGCGGTCGCCGCCGATCCATTGACCCATGCGCAGGAACGGCGCCACCGGCTGACCCAGGCCGGCCTCGAGCTCGGCATACAGGCGTGGAATCTGCGTGAGGAAGGTGCTTTCGTAGTAGCTCAACGCGTTCTCGATCTCGTCGGCCACGCTGAGCTTGGTGAAACGCAGCAAACGGGTCTGCCACAGCTGGGTCACGCGTGCCCGCAGGTGTGTCTCGATCAGTGCCTGCTCCCGCGGCAGCGCGACGTCGCGCTCGGTCAGCCAGCGTGCGATGTCGCGCTCGGCGTCGAGGATGCTTTTGCGTTGCACCTCGGTGGGGTGGGCCGTCAGCACCGGCGACAGGTGGGCCGCCGCCAGGGTGCGCGCCACCGCGTCCGGTGTCAGGCCGGCCTGCTGCAGACGTTGCAGGGCCAGGGCCAGGCTGCCGGTCTGCAGCGCACCGGCGCGTTCGTGCACCGCGCGGCGGCGGATGTGGTGGCGGTCCTCGGCCAGGTTGGCCAGGTGGCTGAAGTAGGTGAAGGCACGGATCACACTCACCGTCTGATCGGCACTGAGCGACTTGAGCAGGCGCTTGAGGGCCTGGTCAGCGGCGCGATCGGCATTGCGGCGAAACGCCACCGACAGCTGGCGGATGCGCTCGACCAGTTCGTACGCAGCGGCGCCCTCCTGCTCGCGGATCACGTCGCCCAGAATGCGCCCAAGCAGGCGGATGTCGTCGATGAGAGGCTGGTCCTTGTCGTCGCGGCGCACAGCGCCCGGTGTCGATCGGCTCATGGCGGGGCGCTCGGGCGCGCGGGAGAGGGGGTGAAGGGCAGGCAAACGGCGAGGGCCATGCTAGCATCGACCGCGATCCGGACGGTTCCGAAACGGGTACCGAATCCGGCGCCACGTCAGTCGGGCGTCAGCCCCCGCGCGGTTGCCGCGCCTTCGATTGCGAGTTCGTTTGCCCATGCCCCAGCCCTCGCCCCAGGCCATCACCATCGCCACCCGTGAAAGCCGCCTGGCCCTGTGGCAGGCCGAGCATGTCAAGGCACTGCTCGAAGCGCGCGGCCACCGCGTCACGCTGCTGGGCATGACCACACTGGGCGACCAGATCCTTGACCGCACCTTGTCCAAAGTGGGCGGCAAGGGCCTGTTTGTGAAGGAGCTCGAACTCGCGCTGGAAGACGGTCGGGCCGACATCGCGGTGCATTCCCTCAAGGATGTTCCGATGGAATTGCCGGCGGGCTTCGCCCTGGCCTGTGTCATGGAGCGCGAGGACCCGCGCGACGCCTGGGTGTCACCGCACTGCGCGGGCCTGGCCGATCTGCCACCGAACGCGGTGGTGGGCACGTCCAGCCTGCGACGTGTGGTGCTGCTGCAGGATGCCCTGCGGGTGCTGGGCCGCCGCGATGTGCGCATCGAGCCGCTGCGCGGCAACCTCGACACGCGCCTGCGCAAGCTCGACGAAGGCCAGTACCACGCCATCGTGCTGGCGGCGGCGGGCCTCAAGCGGCTGGGTCTGTCGGCGCGCATCCGTGCGGTGTTCGAGCCCGAGGAATCGCTGCCGGCTGCCGGCCAGGGTGCCCTGGGCATCGAGGTACGTGCCGATCGCAGCGACCTCATCGACGCGCTGCGCCCGCTCGCTCATCAGGCCACCTGGATGCGGGTGGCCGCCGAACGCACGGTGTCGCGCGCCATGGGAGGCAGCTGCTCCATGCCGCTGGCCGCGCACGCCGACTGGCTGGGCGAGCGCTTGCGGCTGCGCGCCGCATGGGGCGAGCCCGAGGGCGGTGCACCCCTGGTGCGCGCCGAGGCCATGGCCGAGGTCAGCGATCTCGCGGCCGCGGAAGCCCTGGGGTCGCGCGTGGCCGCCGCGCTGCGCGAAGGCGGTGCCCACGCGATCGCGCAGGAGGGCTGAGTCGTGGATCCCCTGCGCAACGGCCAGCCCGAGGGGTGGCCGGGCGCGCGAACGGACGTGGCGTCGCGGGCGCCTCGCGTGCCGCGCATCGTCATCACACGGCCCGAGCCCGACGCCACGCGCTGGGTGCAGGCGCTGCGCGAGCGCGGCTGGGTCGCCGAGGCCTGGCCGCTGCTGCGTATTGGTGAACCGCACGGTGCGGCCGAGCGCGAGCAGCTCGCGCGCTGGCGCGAGGCGTGGCCGACGCAGGACGCGCTGATGTTCGTGAGCGCGGCCGCGGTGCAGCGTTTTTTTGCCGAGCCGGTGGCCCCCGGCCCCGGCCAGACCCGCTTCTGGGCACCGGGCCCGGGCACGGCGCGTGCGTTGTCGGACGCCCTGTGGACGCTGGGCATCGGCAGCGAACGCATCGATGCGCCCCCGCGCGACGCCGCCCAGTTCGATTCCGAGCACCTGTGGCCGGTGGTGGCGCCGCAGGTAACGCCAGGGCGGCGCGTGCTGGTGGTGCGCGGTGCCTCCGACGGTGGCGAGGGTGGCCTGCCCGGTCAGGGCCGGGAATGGCTGATCGAGCGTTGCCGCGCCGCCGGTGCCGAGGTGCAGGCATGCGTGGCTTACCAGCGCGAACGCGTGGTGCCGGATGGCACCGATCTGGATCGGCTGCATGCGCTGGCCGGTAAAGACCACATCTGGGTGCTCAGCAGCAGCGAGGCACTGCAGTCGTTGCAGGGTCTGTGGCCGGCGCACGCGGCGGCGGTGGCGCTGGCCACCCACCCGCGCATTGCGCAGGCCGCGCGCGACCTCGGCTTTGCCGATGTCATCACTGCGCGCCCGGCCCTGGCCGACGTGGTGCGCGCCCTAGAATCCCGGGCAAACCCCACATGAACGCTGTCACGCCCGAACCGTCCGCGGCCTCGCCCGGTGCGACCCCCGTCGCATCCGCTTCCCCTGCCGCCCCCGTTGCCCCACGCGCCGGTAACGGCCTTGTGTTGTTTGCACTGGCCCTTGCCGTGGTGGCGTTGGTGCTGTGCGGGCTGCTCTGGCAGCGGCTGGGTTTCACGCAGGAAGAACTCGCGCGGCGCACGCGCGACGCCGAGGCCCAGGTGGTCGAGGCGCGCACGTTGGCCGCCCAGGCCGAGGCGCTGACCCAGGAGCTGCAGGCCCGCCTGGGTGTGGCCGAGGTGCGCCTGTCCGAGGTGAGTCTGCAGCGCAGCCAGCTCGAAGAGCTGATGCTATCGCTGTCGCGTTCGCGCGATGACAACCTCGTGCAGGATCTCGAGGCCACGTTGCGCGTGGCGCTGCAGCAGGCGCAGCTCACCGGCAGCGCGCAACCGCTGGTGTCGGCCCTCCAAGCGGCCGAGCAGCGCATCGCGCGTGCCGCGCAACCGCGCTTGAATCCGGTGCAGCGCGCCATTGCGCGTGACATCGACCGCATCCGCGGCGCGGCCCTGGCCGACATACCTGCGCTGGCCGCCCAGCTCGACGAACTGGTGCGCCAGGTCGATACCTGGCCGGTGGCCAATGCCGTGGGCGTGCACACCGACATCGCCACGCCGGCACGCCCAGGCGCCGCGCTGGCGCCGCAACCGGTGGTGCCGCCCGAGCCCGGTGACGTCGCGCCATCGGCTTGGCAGCAGGGGGTGGCGCGCTGGAATGCCTGGTGGCGTAGCGCGATCGAACACAGCCTGCAGCAGGCGCGTGACCTGGTGCGTGTGAGCCGCATCGATCAACCGGACGCCGCGTTGCTGGCGCCCGAACAAGCGTTCTTCCTGCGCGAGAACCTCAAGCTGCAACTCCTCAATGCGCGTCTGGCGCTGCTGGCGCGCCAGTTGCCCGCCAGCCAGGCCGACGTGCAGGCGGTGGAGAACAAGCTGCGTCGCTATTTCGACACCCGAACGCCCGCGGTGGCTGGTGCGCTCACCAGCCTGGGCCGCCTGCGGCGCGATCTCGTGGCCCAGGACCTGCCGCGCCCCGACGAGACGCTGGCCGCGCTCGCTGCCGCGGCTGGGGGGCGCTGATGCGCACGCGGCAACGCGGCGCGATGCGCAGCGTCTTCTGGTTGCTGGGGCTGGCCGCGCTGGCGGTGGCGCTCGCCCTGCTGGTCGGCAACAACCGCGCCACCGTCACGTTGTTCTGGCCTCCCTGGCGTTTCGACGTTTCCTTCAACTTCTTCGTCTTCGCCCTCATCGGCGGCTTCGTGCTGGTGTACGCCGCGCTGCGCGCGTTGGCCGTGGTGCGCGACTTGCCGACGCAGGCGCGTCGCTGGCGTAGCCAGCAGCTCGAACGCGCGGTGGTCGGATGGGTGCTGGACGCGCTGTCGAACCAGTTGGCGGGGCGCTTCGTGCGCGCGCAAGGTGCGGCGCAAAACGCGCTGGATCACTTGCGCGGCGCCAGCAGCCGCGACTGGCCCCGCCGTGCCCAGCTCGAGGCGCTGGCGCACCTGCTGGTGGCCGAAAGTGCGCACGCGTTGCAAAACCGCGCGAAACGCGACGAGCACCTGCAAGCCACGCTCACACCCGCCACCGCCAAGGTCTCGCCCGAGGTGGTCGAAGGGGCCTTGTTGCGTGCGGTGCGCTGGGCGGTGGAGGACCGCGACCCCGCAGCAGCGCGCAGCCGCCTGGCCGAGTTGCCGCAGGGGGCGGCCAGGCGCATCCAGGCCCTGCGTCTGCGCTTGCGCGTGGCGCGCCTGGGGGACGCGACGGCCGAGGCACTGGAAACCGCACGCCTGCTCGCCAAGCACCGCGCGTTCTCACCCGAGGCGGCGCGCAGCATCGTTCAAGGCCTGGCCCTGGACGCCCTGCGCGGTGCGCACGATCTCGCGCAGCTGCAGCGCGTGTGGGACGGACTTGACGTGGGGGAGCGCAGCACGCCCGGCGTGGCCTTGCTAGCCGCCGAGCGCGCGCACGAACTGCGGCCCGCCGAGGCCGGCGACGACGAGGTGCTGCAGGCAGACACTGGGGCGCGTGTGCGCGCCTGGCTGGAACCGCTGTGGAACGATTTCGGCGCACTGGAACCCGCACAACAGGCGCGCATGGCGCGTGCCTTCGAACCCGAGCTCGTACACCTGGACGCTGCCGGGCTCGCGCAAATGGAGCAGCTGCAGCGCCAGTGGCCGCAGAACGCCCACCTCCAGTACCTTGCCGGGCAGGCTTGCTTGCACCGCCAACTCTGGGGCAAGGCCGCGCAGTTGCTGGGGCAGGCGCGCCACGGGCTCGCCGATCCGATGCTCAAGCGGCGCACCTGGCGCGCGCTGGCGCGGCTGGCCGAGGAGCGCGGCGACAGCGCCTCCGCGCTGGAGGCCTGGAAAAACGCCGCGCGTCTGGACTGACGGCCTCGTCCTCACGGGCAATGAAAAAGCCACCGTACGCGGTGGCTTTCTGGTTCAGCGCCGCGGCGCTGGTCACCGCATCAGTTCTTCTCGAACGGCAGCGACATGTCGCGCAGGTCTTTGCGCGTCTCCACCAACACCAGCGGGCCTTCGTCGAGCACCGGCGCCGGCTTCGGTTCGCGGGGCACGTGCACGGGCTTGGGCTCTGCCGCGATGGCCGCCTGCACCTGGGCCACTTTGGCTGCGTCGGAGTTGACCCACTCCAGGCCGCTGGCCGCGGCAATCGCCTGCATCTCGGCGACGCTGAGCGTGTAGGTTTGCACCGGGGGCAGTGCACGCGTTGTCGGTGCAGCGGGGGCCTTCGCAGCGGGTGCAGCGACGCGTGCTGACACGGGTGTCGACAGCTCCACGGCCGCGTTCGACGCTGGTGCGTCTGCAACGGGTGCCGGGGCAGGGGCTCTCACCTCAGCGGCGGGGGCAACCGCGGCGGTTGGCATGGTGAAGTAGCTGCGCACAGGCGCTGCGTCGTCGGCCGCGGTGGCCACCGGCGCTTCGCCTTCATAGCCCATGGGCTGGGTGTCGCCAGCCTCGCTGGTGACGTCGCTGCTCTCTTGTGCCGGACGATCGCGGCGATCACCCCGGCGATCGCGCCCGTAGCGGTCACGACCGCGGCGTTCGCGCGGGGCATCGGTGTTCTGGGCGTCCTGGCCTTCGGGCGCGGCGGCCTCGGCGGCCGGTTCCAGCGCCTCGCCAGCGGCAATGACCTCCTGACCGTCGGAGCGGCGGCGCTCGCCATCGCGCCCGCGTCCGCGACCGCCGCGCTCGCCGCGTTCACGTCGCGGCGCTTGCTCAACGGTTTCCGCGATTTCGCCTGCGGGCAGCGTGTTCACGCCTTCGTTCAGCGCTTCTGCAGGGGCGGCATCACGGCGCTCCCCTCGGCGATCACCACGACGGCCTTCGCCACCGCGCTGTCCCTCAGGGCGCTCGCCGCGCTGGCCTTCCGGACGATCGCTGCGCTGGCCCTCGCCGCGCGGCTGGTCGCCGCGGTTGTCGTTGCGGCGGTTTTCACCGCGGCCACCGCGCGCCTGCTGGGCATCGGCACCGGACTCTCGCTGGTTGTCGCGTGCTTGTGCGTCGCGGCCACCGCTGCGACCGTCACCGCGCGCCTCACCGCGTTCACCGCCACGGCCTCCGCGGCGGCCACGGCCACCCTCTCGGTTGCCCTCGCGCGCGCCATCGCGATTGTCAGCGCGGCGGCCATCGGGTCGTGCGCCTTCGCGCGCGGCGGGTGCGGGCGCCGGTGCCGCCGGTGCGGGGGCAGCGCCGCCGAACAAGCCCTTGAGCCAGCCAAAAAACCCCTTCTCGGCCGGTGCCGCGGCCGCCACCGGCGCCTTGTGTGCCACCGGCGCGGCGGGCGCCGGGGCCGGTTGCTCGGCCTTGGGCAGTGCAACCGGAGCCGGTGCGTCGGGCAGCACACCCTTGATCACGGGCTCCTGCTTGTTGGTGCGCTCCTGACTGCGGCGCGTGAAGCTGGCGCCGTCGTCCACTTCCTCGGCCAGCTTGTAGCTGGAGTCGAGGTTGTCCAGGCGAGGGTCGTCGTGTTTCAGACGCTCGAGCTTGTAATTGGGCGTGTCCAGAGATTTGTTGGGAACCAGCAGTACGTTGATGCGCTGCTTGAGCTCGATCTTTGTGATCTCGGTGCGCTTTTCGTTGAGCAGGAAGCTGGCCACCTCGACCGGCACTTGCACCAGCACCGCAGCGGTGCTGTCCTTGAGCGACTCCTCTTGAATGACGCGCAGGATCTGCAGCGCCGAGGATTCGGTGTCGCGGATGTGGCCCGAGCCGCCGCAGCGCGGGCAGGGGATTGAGGCGCCTTCGCTGAGCGTGGGTTTCAAGCGCTGGCGGCTCATTTCGAGCAGGCCGAACTTGCTGATGGAGGCGAACTGCACGCGGGCGCGGTCCTGGCGCAGCGCGTCGCGCAGGCGGTTCTCGACCTCGCGGCGGTTCTTGCTCTCCTCCATGTCGATGAAGTCGATCACGATCAGGCCACCGAGGTCGCGCAGGCGGGCCTGGCGCGCCACTTCGTCGGCGGCTTCGAGGTTGGTGCGCGTGGCGGTTTCCTCGATGTCGCCACCTTTGATGGCACGCGCCGAGTTCACGTCCACCGCCACCAGGGCTTCGGTCTGGTCGATCACGATCGCGCCCCCGCTGGGCAGCTGAACGATGCGGCTGTAGGCGGTCTCGATCTGGTGCTCGATCTGGAAACGGCTGAACAGCGGAGCGTCGTCGCGGTAGCGCTTCACGCGGTGCCCGTGCTCGGGCATCACGTGGCTCATGAACTGGTGCGCCTGCTCGAAGATGTCATCGGTGTCGATGAGGATCTCGCCGATGTCGCTGTTGAAGTAGTCGCGGATGGCGCGGATCACCAGGCTGGATTCCTGGTAGATCAGGAAGGCGCCTTTGCCCGACTGCGCGGCACCGTCGATGGCGGTCCAGAGCTTGAGCAGGTAGTTCAGGTCCCACTGCAGCTCGGGTGCCTCGCGGCCGATGCCGGCGGTGCGCGCGATGATGCTCATGCCGTTGGGGTACTCGAGCTGGTCGAGCGCGGCCTTGAGTTCGGCGCGTTCGTCGCCCTCGATGCGGCGGCTCACGCCACCGCCGCGCGGGTTGTTGGGCATCAGCACCACGTAGCGGCCGGCCAGGCTGATGAAGGTGGTGAGGGCCGCGCCCTTGTTGCCGCGCTCTTCCTTCTCGACCTGGACGATGAGTTCCTGGCCTTCCTTGATCACGTCCTGGATGCGGGCTTGCGAGGGTGGGGTGTTGCCCTGAAAGAACTGGCGCGCGATTTCCTTGAACGGCAGGAAGCCGTGGCGGTCTTCGCCGTAGTCGACGAAGCAGGCTTCGAGCGAGGGCTCGACGCGCGTGACGACCGCCTTGTAGATATTGCCCTTGCGCTGTTCGCGCCCCTCGATCTCGATCTCGTAGTCGAGGAGCTTTTGCCCGTCGACGATGGCCAAGCGGCGCTCTTCGGCCTGCGTGGCGTTGATCAGCATGCGTTTCATGTTGCGTTTCCTTCCGTGCACACACGGCGACACACGGGCTTGCAAAGCCCGGGCCACCCGTCAGGCCGGGAAGCCGCACACGCAACGAACGCTGGAGGAATTGCCGGAGAGCCGTGACCGGGCGTGGATGGCGTCGCGCGCGTCAGGCGCAGCGACGCCGTGCCGGGTCGGGCATGGGCGCGTGGAGTCGGATGCGGAAGAGAGGGGGCTCGATGGCTGTCGTCGACATGATCTGGCCGTTGTCTCTGCGGTCTCGTCGTCCTCGCTCAGGCCGCGTTTGCGGGGGCCTGCGCGATTGGGGTATTCCGTTGTCGGTTCGCTGTGGGTCTGCGGATTCCACCGCGGCGTCCACCGGTTCGCGGCCGATCGGGATGCCTCGTGGCGCATCAAGGATCGAGCTCGGGAGCCGGGTGCCGCAGCTGGCCACCTTCGCCCGCCGGGCCCCCGGCAGTTCCGGGCCGGCCACTGCCGTGTTGGCTGCCTTAAACTCCAAGGCAAATCAAACACTTACAGCACACAACGGGCGTCGCGCATTATAGACATGTCGCACCCCGGTGTGCGCATTCATGAACGCCCCCGCCGTCCCTGCCGTCCGCCACCTCACCGTCGACGAAGAATCCGACGGGCAGCGTCTGGACAACTTCCTGCTGCGTGAACTCAAGGGCGTGCCCAAGACGCACGTCTATCGCATCATTCGCTCGGGCGAGGTGCGCCGCAACAAAGGGCGCGTCAGTGCCGACGACCGCGTGCAGACGGGCGATGTGCTGCGCATTCCACCGATCCGCCTGTCGGACCGAATCGAGGAAAAGGCCGAGAAGCCGGCGCCGGCACGGGAATTTCCCGTGGTGCACGAGGACGAGGGCCTGCTGGCGATTGACAAGCCGGCCGGCGTGGCGGTGCATGGGGGCAGCGGCGTGAGTTTCGGCGTGATCGAGCAATTGCGGCGGGCGAGGCCCGCCGCACGCCTGCTCGAATTGGTGCACCGGCTCGACCGCGAAACCAGCGGCTTGCTGCTGATTGCCAAGAAGAAGAGCGTCTTGAAGGCTGTTCAGGACCAATTCCGTGAGCGCGAAACCGGCAAAACCTACCTCGCACTCGTCGTGGGTCTGTGGCCGGCGCGCAAGAAGGTCATCGATCAGTCGCTGCACAAGTTCCTGCTGGCCGATGGTGAGCGCCGGGTGCGCGTGACGGGTGCTGACGACCCCGACGGTATGCGAGCGATCACCCTTGTGAAGATCGCCCGGCAGTGGCAGCCCGCCGAAGGACGCCCTGCATTGAGCCTGCTGGAAGTCACCATCAAAACCGGGCGCACACACCAGATCCGCGTGCACCTGGCCAGCGCCGGTCACCCAATTGCAGGCGATGACAAATACGGCGATTTCGAGGTCAACCGACAATTGGCGCGCGGCGGGTTGCGCCGCATGTTCCTGCACGCCTGGCGATTGCGCCTGACACACCCCCAAACGCAGCACGTGTTGGCATTGCAGGCCGAATTACCGACCGAATTGAAAGATTACATCGACGGTCTTTGATTCGGGAATAGAATGTGCGCAGCGCCGCTGCGATGGCGCTGCAATCCATTCCGACAGGAAAACAAGGAACAATCAATGGCAACGTATTCCGAACTGATGGCGCAGGCCCAGAACCTGATGGCGCAAGCCGAACAGGCGCGCAAGAACGAATTGGCGGGCGTGATCGCCGATATCAAGGCCAAAATGAAGCAGTACGGCATCACCGTGGCGGATCTGGGCGGTGGCAGTGCGGGCGGCGGCAAGCGCGCCGCCAAGACGACGGCGGCACCGAAGTACCGCGGCCCGAACGGCGAACTCTGGGCAGGCGGCCCTGGGCGCAAGCCGCAGTGGGTGCGCGACGTGCTGGCCGCCGGCAAGAGCCTGGACGCCTACCGCATTTGAGCCAGGCCAACCCCGCGTTGCAGGCCCGCGCCCATGGCGGGCCTTTTTCATGGACTGGTGTGTTTGTCGGGTGTGTTCACACGCCGTAGTGGCCGCGGTACCAGCGCACGAAGCGCTCGATACCTTCGGCCAGCGGAGTGGCGGGGGTGAATCCCACCCAATCCCGCAAGGCTTTCGTGCTGGCGCAGGTGGTCGGCACATCGCCCGGCTGCATCGGCAGCAAGCGCTTGACCGCTTCGCGGCCAGTGGCGCGCTCAATACAAGCGATGAGGTCCATCAACGGCACCGGGTCGTGGTTGCCGATGTTGAAGACGCGGTGCGGCGCGCCACCCTCGACCGCTGGCGTGGCGGGTTTGTCGAGCACGCGCAGCACGCCCTCAACGACGTCGTCGATCCAGGTGAAATCGCGCTGCATGTCGCCGTGGTTGAACACGTCGATCGGGCGGCCCTCGAGCACGGCTTTCGTGAATGAGAAGCAGGCCATGTCGGGCCGACCCCACGGCCCATAGACGGTGAAGAAGCGCAGGCCGGTGGCGGGCAGACGGTAGAGGTGGCTGTAGGTGTGCGCCATCAGCTCGTTGGCCTTCTTGGTCGCGGCGTACAGGCTCATCGGGCGGTCGACCGGATCGGTCTCCTCGAACGGCACCTTGGTGTTGCCGCCATAGACGCTGGAGCTGGATGCGTAGACGAGGTGTCCCAGTCCCTGCGCGCGACAGCCTTCGAGCACGTGACCGAAGCCCGTCAGGTTGCTCTCGATACACGCGTGCGGGTTTGTGATCGAGTGGCGCACCCCTGCCTGGGCGGCCAGGTGCACCACGGCATCGAAGCGCTCGCGCGCGAACAGGGCTTCCATGCCCGCGCGGTCGGCGACGTCGAGTCGACGGAAACGGAAACCTGCCATCGCCTGCAGCCGCGCCAGCCGGGCCTGCGGGAGCGCCAGTTCGGCTTGGCTGTTCAGGTTGTCGATGCCGGTGACCGCATCACCACGGGCCAGCAGGCGCTGCGCGGTGTGCATGCCGATGAAACCGGCTGCGCCGGTGAGCAGGATGTGCACGCCGCGATGGTAGCGGCGCGGTCAGTCTGCCCAGATGACGGGCTTGCCGCTGTTTTCCCAGGCCTCGTAGCTTTTGGCGTACACGTCCTCGATGCGGTTGCGCTTGACCTTGAACGTGGGCGTGATCATGTCGTTGTCCACGGTCCAGGGTGTGCTCACCACCACCAGGCACTGCATCTGCTCATGGGGGTCGAGCGTGGCGTTGATGGCTTGTCGGTGGGCCGCCAGCGAGCGTTCGAAGGCACTGCGCTCGTCGGGGTTCTTTACCCGCGCCGCGGCGTCAGGGCTGAGCATGACGATGCCCAGCGGCTGACCCAGGTTGGCGCCGGTGACCACGCAAGCCTCGACGCCTTCGTGCATGACCAGCTTGTCTTCAATGGGCGCGGGCGCCACGTATTTGCCCTTACCGGTTTTGAAGAGATCCTTCACCCGGCCGGTGATGCGCAGCAGGCCGCCGGCGTCGATGGCGCCCTTGTCGCCGGTCTTGAGCCAGCCGTCGGCGGTGAAGCATTCCTGCGTCTTCTCGGGCTCCTTGTAGTAGCCCTGCATCAGCGCCTGGCTGTGCATCTGTACCTCGCCGGTCTGCGGGTCGATGCGGTGCTGCACGCCCGGGTAGGTGGGGCCGACGGTGCCCTGCTGGTTCTTGCCGGCCTCGGTGATGTGCGAGAGCGCGAGATTCTCGGTCATGCCGTAGCCCTCGTTGATCGGGATGCCCAGCTTGCTGTACCACTGCAGCAGTGCGGGCGGCATGGGCGCGGCGCCGCCGGCGGCGAACTTGCATTGGTCCAGGCCGAGCGCCTTCTGAATCTTCTTGCGCACGATGCCGCCGAGGATCGGGATGCCCAGCAGCCGGTCAAGCTTGGCCGGCGGCATCTTGTGGTGAATGCCCTGCTGGAACTTCACCCACAGGCGCGGCACCGAGAAGAACACCGTGGGCCGCGCGCGCTGCAGGTCGGCTGCGAAGGTGTCGAGCGATTCGGCGAAGAAGATGTGCATGCCGGTGCGCAGCCAGCCGTGTTCCACGAGCATGCGTTCGACCACGTGGGCCAGCGGCAGGTAGCTGAGCATGCGGTCGTTCTGCGTGAGCGGGATGCGCGCCAGGCCCTTGTCGAGCGCCCAGGCGAAGTTGCCGAAGGTGTGCATCACGCCCTTGGGCATGCCCGTGGTGCCCGAGGTGTAGATCAGCGTGGCGAGGTCGTTCTCGGCGCGCACCGGGTTGCCCTTCAGCGGTTGGGTGCGGGCGCAGATCGCGTCCCAGCCGTCGTAGGCCTGGATCGCATCCACCGGCGAAAGCGGGTAGCTGATGCAGGGCATGTCGGCCGGCACGCCGGGCTTCATGCCTTCCCAGCCGTCGAGCTTGCCCACGAACAGCGCCTTCGATTCGCTGTGCGTGAGGATCTGGCGGATGGTCTCGGGCGCGAGCGTGGGGTAGAGCGGCACCGACACGTAACCCGCCATCCAGATGGCGAGGTCGCTCATCATCCACCAGGCGCAGTTCTTCGAGAGGATGGCCACCTTGCTGCCCGGCGCCCAGCCCTGCGCTTGCAGGTGCGCGGCCATGCGGCGCGTCTGGTCGGCCACCTGGCCCCAGGTGAAATCCTGCACCGCGCCGGCGCCCATGGGTTGTGTCAGCGAAACGCGGCCCGGGGCGCTGGTCTCCCAGTGGTACAGGCGTTGCAGGGCCAGCAGGTCGTCGGCGATCTTGGCGCTCATCGGGGGTGTCTCCTTGGGTTTCAAACCCATGGAGCCTAGCGAGCGCCGCGCGTTCCCTGCAGTGGGTTTTCCCCGTGTCGTGTCGCGTTTGGAGAGTTCACTCCAGACGCAGTGTGAGTGGCGCGAGGGGTTCGCCGAAGGCGGCGTGCCAGGCCTGGCCCGGCGCCACGGGCCAGGCATCGGTCCAGGTGCCGGTGGTCACGATGTCGCCGGGCTGGATGTCGGGCGCGCCGGGGCAGGCACGCAGCGTCTTCACGAAATGCCACAGCGCCTGCAGCGGGCCGTCGAGCACGTTCACGCCGCGGCCGCGTTCGAGTTCGCTGCCGTCGCGTGCAAGGACCACGCCCGCGCCGGCCAGCTGCGCATCGAGGCCGCTGGCGTGGTCGGCGATCTCGCGCACCGCGCGCCGTGGCCCCACCAGCAGGCGGGCATGCAGGCCGCCATCGGCCACGGTGTCGGGTGCAGCGAACTTCCAGCCCGGCAGGTGCGACTGCACGATCTCGAAGCCCGGCGCGACCCAGTCGAGCGCGTCGAACACGTCCTCGATCCGGGTGGCGGGCGCGGGCGTTGCGCGAAAGCCGAACACCGCTTCGGGCTCGATGCGTGGCTCGCAGGTGTGATCCAGCTTCAGCACACCTTCGCCGTCGCAGAACGCCACGGTGCGCTCCCACACCGTGCCCCAGATGGGCGCGTAGACCTGATAGACCGGCCAGATGCCGCGGTTGGTGAAGCCCACCTTGTAGCCCAGAGGCTGTTCGCCGCGCGCCACGCGCAGCGCGCGCACGGCGAGCGCGTCGGCGTAGGCGTTGTCGAGGGTATAGCCGGGGTTGGTGCTCAGGCGGGCCGGCCAGGGCAGGCCGTTGTCGGTATGGTGCAGCAGGGTTTCGGGCGTCATGCAGCGCATTGTGGCGGCCGCACGCTTATGCTGCGGCCCCATGCAGGACAGTGAACTCCAGATTCTCGAAGGCGTCAGCGGCGGGCCCGACGCCGTGCCCGTGGCCAGCCTCATCGTGTTGCACGGCCTGGGTGCCGACGGCAACGACTTCGTGCCCATTGCGCAGGCGTTTGATCTCTCGGCCATCGGCCCGGTGCGCTTCGTGTTCCCGAGCGCGCCGGTGCGCCCGGTCACGCTCAACGGCGGCTACGCCATGCGCGCCTGGTACGACATCCACCCGCCCAGTGCCAACCCCGCCGTGCCCCGCCCCGAAGACGAGGCCGGCCTGCGTGCGTCCATGCGCCAGGTGCAGGCACTGATCGACCGCGAGGTGGCCCGCGGCGTGCCCGCGCGGCGCATTGTGCTCATGGGTTTTTCGCAGGGCTGTGCGATGACGCTGCTCACCGGCCTGCGCGCGCCCGAGCGCCTGGCCGGTCTGATCGCGCTCTCGGGCTACCTGCCCTTGCCCCACACCACCGCCGCCGAGCGCAGCGCGGCCAATGCCGACGTGCCCGTGTTCATGGCGCACGGCGAGGACGATGAAATGGTGGTGCCCGCGCGCGGTGAGGCCGCGCGTGACGCGCTGCAAGCCCTGGGCCACGCGGTCGACTGGCACAGCTACCCCATGGGACACAGTGTGTGCCCCGAAGAGGTCGACGACATCAACCGCTGGTTGCTGCGCGTGCTGGCCTGATGCGGCGCCACAGCGCGCGCATGGCGTCGAGCACCGGCCGGCCGTAGAGGATCAGCGCGAGCGCCAAGCCGATCAGGGGCAGCGCCACGAACACCCAGCCCGTGAGGCGTTCGCCGCCGAGCCACACGCCCACCGCCAGCGCCACCACCGGGTTCACGAACGAGTAGCTGCCCGCCAGCGCCGCGCTGGTGTTCTTGAGCAGCCACAGATAGGCATTGAGCGTGACCATGGTGCCCGCCACCACCAGGTAGAGCCAGGCGAAGGCCGAGAGCGCCGACACCTGCGCGATGTGGAAACTGCGCGCGCCCGGCTCGAACAGCAGCGCCGCCACCGTGCCCATCAGCCCACCCAGCAGCCACTGCGCCGCCGAGGCCATGGCCGGTGCCGGCAGCGTGAGCTTGCGCGAGGCGTACGAGCCGATGCTCCAGGCCAGCGGCGCGCCGAACGCGCACAGCGTGCCCAGCAGCGTGGTCGAAAAATCGCCTTCGAGCGCCAGCAGTATTGCGCCGGCCGCGCCGAGCACCAGGCCGATCCAGCTCGTCACCGGCACACGTTCGCCACCCCAGCGCGTCCACAGCGCCAGCCACATCGGCATGGTCGTCACCACGGTGGCCATCAGGCCCGAGCCGATGCCCGCCTGCTGCGCGAGCACCACCAGCGCCA
>VFQP010000539.1_pt1 | contig 70484 bp, 52 predicted proteins | sample 3512351 | NCBI WGS metagenome assembly VFQP01 (sample SAMN10412372, study PRJNA504923) | tailings metagenome | isolation source: Relicate 1 Philex TSF1 revegetated site | place: Philippines: Tuba, Benguet | collected 2017-08-29
ATTCGACTGGCGTCCCAGTGGTAAAAGCTATGGCCAGCTGATCCAGCCGCCGGTGTCGATTGCCTCCACTACACATTGGGTCAATGACCAGCAGCAAGCGATGCCTGCGTTCTGGCAGGATAAATGGAACATGGTCCTGATCGCCGGCGAATGCGATGCGCACTGTATGCAGCGTCTGTACGACTTACGGCAAGTGTATGTTTCGCTGTACAAAGACATGATACGGGTGCAACGCGTGCTGATCACGCAACAGGCCGATACCAGCCAGATCCGTGCACGTTACCCTGACTTACTGATCATCAACGGCGAGCCTGAGCAAGTGGCCACCCTGGGGCGCATGCTGAGCGGGGGTGGGCAGAATACCCTGGATGCGCATCGTGTGTATTTTATTGATCCGCTAGGCAATGTGATGATGCAGTATTCCGCTGAGCAGGAAGCCAAGTGGATACGTAAAGACATCATGAAATTGCTTAAAGCTTCCTGGGCGGGTTAATCATGTTCAGGCCGTTAAGTGTTTTTGCCGTGGTACTGGCATTCTGTGTGGTCGTGCTGGGCTCATATGTGCGCTTGTCTGATGCAGGGCTGGGTTGTCCTGACTGGCCAGGGTGTTACGGTGCATTGTCGGTGCCACAAAGTGAATCCGCCATCCAGTCGGCGCAGCAGGCTTACCCGGACCGTCCACTGGAACATGCCAAGGCCTGGAAGGAGATGGCGCATCGTTACCTGGCCGGTACGCTGGGCCTGCTGGTGGTGGCCCTGGCCTGGCTGGCTTACCGCAACCGGCAGAACATACAGACTGCCTGGCAATTGTCTGCGGCCCTGGTGGTGTTGATCGTTTTACAGGCACTGTTGGGCATGTGGACAGTGACGCTGCTTTTAAAACCGGTAGTGGTGACTTTGCATTTGCTCGGCGGGATGACGACACTGGCGGTGCTATGCTGGATAGCAGTACGCAATACAGTCATGCCATCCATTGCGTTGCCACCCAGCCAGCTATGGTGGTTGCGCCTAGCACTGCTGGTGTGGATACTGCAAGTCATGCTGGGCGGCTGGACCAGCAGTAATTACGCGGCACTGGCCTGTACCGACTTTCCTACCTGTCATGGTATGTGGTGGCCTGACATGGATATACATGACGCATTCCACCTGATGCGTGCGCTGGGTGAAAGCCGCGATGGTGGTCAGTTACACCTGGATGCGCTGACGGCGATCCAGTGGATACACAGATTGGGTGCATTGGTAGTGCTGGCCTGGGGGCTGATCAGCGTGAATATTTTGTTGCAGCGGCAAACTGCCAGAAGCATGGCATGGACACTGCTTGTCGTGTTGCTGCTACAAATCTGTGTGGGCATAGGCAATCTGCTATTGCAGCTGCCATTGGTGCTGGCAGTGCTGCATAATGCAGGAGCGGCGTTACTGGGCATCTGCCTGGTGACGGTGAATGCGAGATTAATGAAAACGTCATATTAAAAAAGGTTGGGGGATTAGTCATGCAAAGTATCTGGGTTACACAACTGACATCGGCCAAAATGAGCCTGCGCCATTTTTATGCCTTGTGCAAACCGCGAGTCACGGCATTGATCGTGTTCACGGCCATCATCGGTATGTTTATGGCCACACCCGGCATGGTATCGCTGCAGATATTGCTGGCGACCACGGTGGGGATCGCATTTGCTTCAGGGGCCGCGGCAGCGTTTAACTGTCTGATCGAGCACAAGATCGATGCCATGATGGCACGTACACGCGCACGCCCTTTACCGACCGGGCAATTGTCGCAGATGGAGACCCTGTTATTTGCCAGCGTACTCGGCGGTGCAGGCTTAAGCATCCTGTATTACTGGGTGAACCCGCTGACCATGTGGCTGACCCTGGGCACGTTTGTCGGCTATGCCGTGATTTATACCGTGTTCCTGAAACCGGCAACGCCTATGAATATCGTCATTGGCGGCGCATCAGGCGCCATGCCACCTATCCTGGGCTGGGCAGCGGTCAACAACACGGTGTCTCCAGAATCGCTGGTGATGTTCCTGATCATTTTTGCCTGGACACCGCCGCACTTCTGGGCACTGGCCTTATACCGCCGTGAAGAGTATGCCAAAGTCGGCATGCCTATGCTGCCGGTGACACATGGCGAGCAATTCACCCTGCTGCATATCCTGCTGTATACCGTGATCCTGATCGTGGTGTCCCTGATGCCTTACGGCTTGGGCATGAGCGGCTGGTTATACCTGGCGTCAGCAGCTATGCTGAATGCGGTGTTTCTGTATTATGTCGTCAGTCTTTACCGCAAATATTCTGACGAACTGGCCAAAACCACGTTCAAGTATTCGATCCTTTACCTGAGCTTGATTTTTGCGGCACTGTTACTGGACCACTACTTGGTGTAGTTTCCAGTTACAGATCTCTTGGGTCAAATAAAAACGGCAGCATTTAATGCTGCCGTTTTTATTAATGTCTGGTTTCAGCATGCAAGAGATGTGGATGCTGTTCCCGCGTCTGCTGGGGTATCTGCTCCAGTAACGAGCTGAACATTGCCGGTTTGCCATGTAAAAAGCCCTGGATAAAGTCGCAGTTGATCACCTTGAGGATATTCTCCTGCTGCGAATTCTCCACCCCTTCTGCGATCAGCTGCATATTGAGCTCATGCGCCATCTGGATGATAGAGCGACACAGGATAAAGTCATAATTATCCACCCCCAGGTTATTGATAAATGACTTATCAATCTTAACGTAATCCACATGGTATTTTTTCAGGTAGCCCAGTGCAGAGTAACCGGTACCAAAGTCATCGATCGATAGTTTGATACCCACCTGCTTGAGTGTCTTCAGTGTGTCCTGGATGACTCTGGAAGGTTCCAGCAACAATCCTTCGGTGATTTCAAAGCAGAACAGTTCACACGGGATATGCGAGCGTTGCAGGCGTTTGATAAACGCCATCAGGTGTTGTGGATGCGCGAACTGTACCGGTGAAATATTTAGGGTGATCTGTATGCCTTGCAGGCGCATGGGGTCTATGCTGGATAAATCATGCAGCACTTCATTGAAGATCCATTTGCCGATCTCGATGATCAGCCCAGACTCTTCCGCCAACGGGATAAATGTACTGGGCGGGATGTTGCCACGCGTAGGGTGCTGCCAGCGGAGCAAGGCTTCCGCCTTGATCAGGGCTATATCGTGCAGGCGGTAGATAGGCTGGTATACCAGATGCAGTTCGTCGTTTTCAATCGCGGAACGCAGGTCATGCGTCAGCGAGATACGCTCCCTGATTTCCTGCTGCATGGTTTGCGTGAAGAACTGGTACTGATTTTTACCCGCACGTTTGGCGGCATATAGCGCCTGGTCGGCATACATCATCAGGGTTTCGGCTGAGTCGCTGTTATCCGGAAACACCGCAATGCCTATACTGGCGGTGACAAAATACTGGTTATCATCAATATGGAAAGGGGAGCGTATGGTATCCACGATCTTGGCACCTATTTCATGCAAGAGCTTGGTGTCTTTCAGTTTGGGGATCACCACCACAAACTCATCCCCGCCCAGTTTGGCGGTGGTGTCACCATCCCGCACACAGGATTGGATACGCAACGCTGCATTTTGCAGTAAACGGTCACCGACGGCATGCCCGGCGATATCATTGACATCCTTGAACCCGTCCAGGTCTATCAGTAACAAGCCCAATTGTTTTTGCGATTGCTGGCATTCCTGGATAGATTTCTCCAGGCAATCCTGTAATAGGTAGCGGTTAGGTAACTGGGTCAGGTAGTCATAATTGGCTTGCCGCCAGATTTGCTGACGCACCTCGGCTTCGCGCCGTTGCGCACTGCGGTATAAGCGCCAGAACTGGTAGACCAGCATCATGCACACCACCGCCAATATCGTGATGCCGGCTTCAACCGCTAACTGGTTGAAGAATCCGGGATGACCGGCCACGGATTCCGGGGTTATGGTGGCCGCCGTTGCCTCGCTGGTCAATCCCAGCATCAATAGCCAGGTTTCAATAATTTTCCTGAGTGGATTCATACCATCCCATCTGTGTTTTACAGCATGCAAATGAATGACCTGGCAACATTTTTTATCGGCACTCGCTATCAGCGTCGACAAACAAAGGCAGACCTAGGGCTATCCTGAATAACGGCAGGCAGAATGAAAACTTGAGGGGGATGCGGATGTAACAAGTGAAACGCCTGCAGCATGCCGCAGGCGTGATTGAAACGGGATGGAATACGAAAACTATTTCCCGGATAAACAGGTTTTCATGAATGCTTTACGGTCGTCGCCTTTTAATGCCTTGGTGGTGGCATCGGCATTACAGGTCTTCATTTTATTCTGCTGTGCGGTCAGACCTGAGCCGGAACCGTTGGCAGATAAACACTCTTTCATAAAGGCTTTGCGGTCATCGCCTTTTAATGATTTGGCACTGGCATCGGCATTACAGGTTTTCATTTTTTCCTGTTGCGGTCCTGCAGATACTGATATGCAGATGGATGAAAGCAGCAGCGCAAGAAACAGTTTTTTCATGAAAGTCTCCAAACAAAAATTAAATATTATCAATGAGCAGACTGCAGACCCCCAGCCTGTATCTGCAATTCTGACACAGCATAATGAAATTTGTATGATCCGAAGTTACCAAATGCACATTATCTCAAACCGGAGGTAGAAATAATGATCCACAAAACCTGCAAGATTTCTGCTTCGCTTGATTGGCGGATAAATAACATTCTTTTGCGCTTCATGGGGCTTCAGAAAGCAAGCCCAATAGAATTCAATAAAGGTGTCGGTGAAATTCTGAAAGTGATGTAGGTGTTTATTTGCTAAACGGGTTAACATATCTAGATAACACAGTCCGATTTCCATATTTTCTTTAATTAGAACAATCTGTTATTGATAAAGAGCCCGGTTAGATTTTTCTGGATAATGTGAGAGTAATTGAAATCACCCTAAAGATTTTCCCGTTAACCAAGCTACCCTCCATTCAAAAAAAGAGTATGTTGGCTCACATAGGTGGTCTTGTTAGTTTCTACTTTCTTCATGCCTAGACATTAGTCTACTAGCACCTCTTCTTTCCCCCCCCCTAATTGGGAATCCAGTGATGCAGTATTCCAATTTATTAACGGAAGGATGCATCATGAGCTTTGATGATAAACCTACAGAAGAGCTTATTAAATTAGCCAAAGCAGGGCTTGGATTCACAATAGATCCGGATCGCAAACCTCCTGACCAGATTAAAGAAATCATACATGCCGCATTTGAAGGCGGTGCCACAATCTCATTTGTAAGTGCAGCAGGAACTGATCGTGCGGACGGTGAAAGTTTAGCTTGATTCAACAGCTGGCCTGTCTCCCCGAACGAAAACTGATCAAAGAATTATCCTCATAAATTAAGAAAATGATAGCGAGGGTTGTGCAATGCATCGAGCTATTCAGATAAATCATTTGTTAAGAGCCCTTCCAGCCACCGAGCTTGAACATATTCAACCAGCGCTGGAATATGTGCCGTTGGGGTTGGGAGAAATTCTTTATGAGCCTGGCATCTGCTTGAAATATGTTTATTTCTCCACTACAGCAGTCATATCGCTGCAAAATATTCTAGAAAATGGGGCCTGCGCGGAGATATTTGGCGTCGGTAAGGATGGGGTTTTAGGCCTGACAACGCTCATGGGAGGCGGTTTTCACCTTAGTCGTGCTGTGGTGCATGGCGCTGGAGATGCATATCGTATGAGAGTGGGCGTTTTCAAACAGGAGTTCAATCGAGGAGGCGCATTCATGCACATACTTTTGCGGTATACCAGTGCCCTTATTGCACAAATATCACAAATCGCAATATGCAATCGTCACCATTCCCTGGATCAGCAACTATGTCGCTGTTTATTGTTCAATATAGACCGTGTTGACAGTATGCATTTGTATGTGACGCATGAACTCATAGCAAACACGCTGGGGGTGCGGAGAGAAGGTGTATCGGTTGCCGCAGGAAAATTGCAGCGTGAAGGCGTCATCCATTATGCACGGGGTCACATACATGTACTCGACCGTTCTAAATTAGAAATGAAAGCATGCGAATGTTACAAAGCAGTACGGCAGCAGACTCACTAGACATTTTTAGAGACAGCTGTGGGAATAGCTTGCCCTTTAAGAAGTTGACGCCTGTGTTTTCAATAATGATCTTAGAACCTCAGCCACACTCCATGCTTGAGAAATGCATCCCCCCGGTCTGAATGGCGATTCCGCATCAAAAACTTCGCTGATACTTCCAATACCCGCTTCGTTAAGGTGCTGTTCAAAAGACAACAGATATAAACGAGCATGACTTACCGCAGCAGGATCGATTTTCAACCAGGCATCAATATACATGCCAGTTAACCACCCCCATACGGTGCCCTGGTGATATGCAGCATCCCTGGCCATGAGGTCTCCTACATAAGCGAGTTTATAATCTGGATGGCTTCTCGATAATGTCCTCAGGCCATAGGGCGCGACAAGTTCTTTTGTAATGATATTGAATACAGGCTTCCATTTACTTTTGTCTAAAATTTCATTATCTAGCGAAATCGAGAGCAATTGATTAGGGCGACATGCAGTGTCATCCCCATTCTCACCGTCGACGACGTCATAAAGATAACCACCTTCTTTGTACCAGAATCTATGATTGAAGGCGTGATAGGTTTGTTGCGCAATATCCTTTAGCCACGTGCCGGCGACTTCACTGTCTTCCTGGCTCACCCATTGCTCAAGCAATCGCACAGCGTTATACCATAGCGCATTCAACTCTACTGCTTTGCCTCGCCTGGGGGTAACGACCCAGCCATTTACTTTGGCATCCATCCAGGTAAGTTGATAGCCTTCGGCGCCTTGTCTCAATAAGCCGTCTGAGGGGTCTATCCCGATATTGAATCTGGTACCTCGCACATGGTGCTGAACAATCTCGATTAACTTGGGCAAAATCATCCTTAGTGTTTCGCGGTCATCTGTGGCATCCACATAGCGATGTATGGCATGGAAAAACCATAAGGTTGCATCTGCAGTGTGGTATAGGCCTTCTTTGTCATGCTCAGGGAACATATTGGGAATCAACCCATCACGTACATAATTCGCAAAGGTTCGCAGAATATAGCCTGCTTCATGGTGTCTTCCGGTCGCCATCGTTAAACCTTCCAGGCTGATCATGGTGTCACGGCCCCAGTCAGTGAACCAGTGATATCCCGCAATAATGGTCCGGGCCTGGCTTCCCGAAGCTTTTGCATTCACAGTTTCTTCAGGCCTTCCCGCAGGTGTAATGATGAATTGATCTGCAGCCAGGACTAGCTCTGCTGCCATGCCCTCCTGCAAAGCTTGAGGTGCACGCTCCAATAGTGCTTGTCTACGGTTCACTTCAGTATCAAGCGCTTCAAGAGGTTTCTTTGAATGGATGGCATCCCATGATTCGGTTGAAGCTATCAGTGTGGATGCTTTCCCTTCCGATAAAGTCAGCACAAATGCTCCCGGACTCCAGTGCTGCCCTGTATGAGGATACCCTCTTGCTTCTTCAACCCGGTAGTGAATGTCCGCCCGTTTACGCCTGTCCATGATGAATATCGAATTGTCGCCGCAGATGCGGATTTTCAACGGTGGATAGGGATCTCCGGCAAGGACTTCGTAAAGGTCATCTTTCACAAGCAGACTGTAATCCTTCACAAATACATGCTCTACAGTTGCTTCGAGGGGACGGTAATGAATGGATGGTCGCAACTCAAGTTGTATGATTTCACCTTGAATCAATTCGTAGGTGACATGGACAGTATTTTGTCCGTAAGGCATCACTACTCTTTTTTCCAGTATCAGGTCATCAATTTCATAGCGCCAAACAGGCAACCCCATTTCCAGACGGAATTCTTTGAGATAGGGGAATCCAAACATCTGCAACCGACGGTCGCTGAATTCTTCAGCCGTCAGGTTGATCCGCAAACCATCCGAACGGATCACATTTTCCGAGAGGTGATTCAACATCACCGTTCTGCCTAAGGGTGCAGGCAAGGACGCATTCAGGAAACTATGGTATCTCCTCGTAACGGCGCCAGACAGTGTGCCAGATGCATACCCTCCCAACCCATTTGTAACAATCCATTCCTGATGTGAAAGTGCTGAAGGATCTTCGTTTATTTGTAATACACGTTTTACATTAAACAAAGTCGTAGGCATTTATTTCTCCGTTGTAATAAGCGTTGCGCTGAATAACAAAGCTGACCCACTGGTGAGTACAAACGATTTTTCTAGATCAACACTCCGAATGCCATCGCCCCCGTATTTCGGATGCTCACTTGACCAGGTCAATTGCCATTGATGATTTGACGGGCTGGCGAGTAAAGGTTCGGCAACAGATTCCACCAATAGATCCGGCCCAAGATTTATTATCAACAGTTGGTCTTTATCTTGAGCAGTTGATATAAACCTTACGCAGATGGCAGTTTCTGAGAATACTGCGCCATCCATTCTGGCAGGCTGTGTGAATACTGAAAGCCGATGCCTCAGGGCCAGTAAATCTTTGTGCATGGAATAGGCTTCAATATGGGAAGCACGCTCCGATAAGTCCAGCTTGCATTCTTCAAACGTTGAACTGGAATGTGGCCTTTTTATAAATTGATGGCTTAGTCCTGTGTTTAGACTTGGAAATTGCGAAAGAAATTCAAACCTGCCCATTTCCACGTTAACCGCCATCTCCGGAGCATGGTCAGCAAAGAAATTGAACGGTGCAGAAGCTCCGAATTCTTGTCCTTGGAATAATAATGGAGTCTGCGGTGCTAAAAGCAAAAGTGCAGTTAGCGCACGAAAGTTGCCAGGGTGCGCACTTTTATGAAGTCGTTTGCCAAAGCCACTGTTCGCGATCTGATCGTGGTTTTGCAGGAAATGTATATAACAGTGAAAAGGTTTATTCAAGGCTGGGGTCCCTCGGGAATGCTTCTGCCAGGCGAAATACTGGCCTTGATATAAATATCCCCATTTGATGGCAGATAAAATCTCTTGTGCATTACCCCGGTAGTCACTGAAATATGCTTCGCGTTTACCTCTTAATGCGACATTCGAAGAATGGTGAAAATCGTCATTCCAAACCGCATTCAATCCATAACCACCTTCCTCAACGGGTATGGTTGCCGCAGAAAGTTGCGGTTCGTTCTCGCCGATAAGGTAGACATGTCTCGTGCCGGCGGCTTTCCTGGCTTCTTGCACGATTTCCGAAATGATATGAATCTCGGAATCATCATACATAAAATGGGTCGCGTCCAAGCGCAGGCCATCAAAATGAAACTCCTCGATCCAGTATCTTGCATTCGCTAAAAAGAATTCACGAACTGGCTGAGAATGAGGGCCATCGAAATTGATAGCGTCTCCCCAGTCAAGGGAAACTGTTTTTGAGAAGTAATCATCACTGAATTTATTATGGTAGGCGCCACTAGGTCCGAAATGGTTATAGACCACATCGAGTATCACGCCCAACCCCTGGGTATGTGCCTCATTGATGAACGTTCTCAAGTCATCGGGACTTCCGTAATAATGAAAGGGGGCGAATAAACTTACAACGTCATACCCCCAGCCAAACTTGCCATCAAATTCAGCGATAGGCATTAATTCGATAGTTGTTATCCCTAATTCAGCCAGCTCCTTTAACTCTCTGACGGCTGCCAGGTAAGTGCCTTCCGGGGTGAAAGTGCCTACATGCATTTCATACAGGACTTGGGTTTCCGGGTTGATCCCGTTCCATTCTCCATCCGTCCATTCGAAAGAAAATGGATCTACAATGGTTGAGGCCTGATGAGGGCCATGGGATTGATAGCGTGAAGCCGGATCAGGGAATAGCTGTTGAGAATCTTCAAATTGAAATTGATACTGGTCACCAGGCTTCGCAAAAGAAATAAATGCTGACCAATAACCCTCTTGCTCAGCCTCCATCTTTACAGGATTTGATACCTGGCTATTCAGTATTATTGAAAGATTTTTTGCCTTTGGAGCCCATACCCGGAAGCTTGTTCCATGGCTCGCAATGACCTCAGCACCGACAGGTAAACGTCTTCTTATCGTCATGTAACGCTTCCGTGATGAATGCTCTGAATTAAAACAAGGTATACATTCTTGATTACTGACCAATAAAGCGCTAATACCAGCATCGCTCTACAGACCCGTTTATGTTGTATAGAGGATACCCAAAAGGCGCTGGGTTATTTATCGGTTCCTTTCCGGTTTATTTGTAAGATTCGGTGTATCACAGTGTTATATCGCCAGGACGGTTGCTAACCAGTTATCGTCAATGACAGTATGAAAATAAAAAGCCCGGCTGTGGCCGGGCTTTAAGCAGGCAGATAAAGTTTACTGCACAGGTATGTGATGCAATGTACCGGCTTTCATATCAGGCACCAGTAATGATTTCCCATCTGCAGACAGGCTGATATCCGCGGCGGATTGATAACCCTGGATAATGCGCTGCGGGGTCGCCTTGGGCTCCACCAGTTGCCAGACATTGCCACCCGCCCAGTCACTCACATACAGGTGCCCATGTGCGTCACGGATCAGGCCGTCAGCGCCACCAAAGCCCTGGTTCAGCAAAGTGACTATGGCTTTTTTACCACCTAATTGCACTCTGAACAGTTTGCCGTTGCCAAAGTCGGCGACCAGCAAGCTGTCTGGCCCATCCATCAGCAAGCCATTTGGCCGCTTGATCCCGGCATTGGCCTTCAGGACTTCAATGACCTTGCCGGCAGGCGTGATCTTGAAGATGCCGGCGCCTTTGCCATTGTCATCGCCGCTGTCCGACACATAGACATTGCCCAGGCCATCGATTTCGATATCGTTGAGAAACACCGGTTTACGCGGAAATGCCGAGGTGGCTGCAACCACGGTTTGCTGGCCGCTTTGTGCATCCACACGAACGACACGGTCTACATCAGCCACGTATAACTGGCCGTCAAACATATCCAGGCCTTTAGGGTCATTCAGGCCATCCGCCAGGGATTTACGCGTGCCATCCGCGGCAATCTGCGTGATCTTGCCATCACCCGCTTTGCCGAATTCGCCGATTTCAGAGATATACACCACACCGTTCGGCGCGGCAAATACCGATTCCGGCATGGCGAACCCGGTCAATGGCGTGTTGTCTGCCGTGGCCGGTGCTGAAGTAGCAGCCTGCTTACCCTGGGCTTTGCCATCATAGCTGATGCGGTAGATCACACCGTTGTAATCATCGGAAACCAGCAGTGAGCCATCCGGTAGTTGCAGTACATCGTTAGGGCGGCCCCACACTTCACCTTCTGCACTGAGCCAGCCATCAATGAATATCTTGGTTTCCTTGACCTGTTTCTGTTCGTCAAAAGTGACACGCACTAATTGGTAACCGACCGGTTCCTTACGGTTCCAGGAGCCATGCTGGGCGATGACGGCGTTGCCCTGGTATTCGCTGGGGAATTGCTTGCCGGTATAGAACTTGAAGCCGAGGTTGGCACTGTGCGCCTGGAATTCGGCCACCGGTTTGGTCACAGATGCGGGTGGTGTTTTGTTCTGCCATTTTGGATCACGCGCATCGCCGCCGGCAAAGAAAGGAAAGCCGAAGTGCAGACCGGCTTTAGGTGCAGCGTTCAGTTCATCGTGCGGGATATCGGCCCCCAGCAAGTCTACGCCATTGTCGGTAAAGAACAGGGTGTTGGTACCAGGCTGGAAATCCATGCCAACCGAGTTGCGCACGCCTTTGGCAAAGGTTTCCATCTGGCTGCCATCCGGATTCATGCGGATGATCGAAGCTTCAATTCCGGTCGGGTCGCAAATGTTGCAGGGGGCACCTATCGTCACGTACAGTTTGTTATCCGGCCCGGTCGCGATATAGCGCCAGCCGTGATGCGCTTTGTTAGGTAACTTGTCGTAGACCACTTCACGCATGGCTTTGAACGGTAAGGTCAAATCAAAATCTGGTGCGGCATAGCGGGTGATACGGTGCTGTTCCGCCACATACAGGTGGCCGTCCACCATCGCGACACCATTGCCTACGTTGAGGTCGTCAAGAATCGCCACTACCTGGTCAGCCTTGTGGTCCTTGTTTCTATCGACTACGGCATAGACTTTATTACCGCGGGTACCAACATAAACATTGCCATTAGTGCCCAATGTCATCTGGCGCGCGCCTGGTACCTCCGCGTAGATATCGACTTTAAACCCGTCAGGCACGCGTAATTTATTCAGGTTGTCGCGTACGTCCTGGATATCTGCCCAGGCCGATATTGACAGGGTTGCGAATATGGAACCGATCAGACCTTTTATCAGTTGATTTTTCATCACGTTCATCCTCTTCTCCAAAATATTGCATTCAATACAAGTGTGGTATGAGTAGTCTACGCAGCCTCCGGTTCGGATGTAAGTTTAAAAAATATGAAATGATTGCCTATTTCTATGGCTTGTTAGGTTGAAAAAGACATTTAGGCGTATTATTTATGCCTAATCAATTAGGTGGATTAAATATATGAGCAATGACATGGCTTATACGGACTGCTGGTATGCCCACGACAGGGATAAAACCATCGCGCTGTTATCCAGCCTGACACGCACGGAAGGGTTTACGCTGACAGCACTGGATGGCGTCAAGCTGATGCGCTGGAACCGCGCCATCCCGCGTAGCCCGGTTTTCTATGAACCCAGCATCGTATTTGTCTGCCAGGGGCGGAAGATAGGCTACCTGGGGGGTGAGGTTTATCAGTACAACCCGCAGCAATTCCTGATCCTGTCCGTACCGCTGCCATTTGAGAGTGAGACCATCGCGACGGTGGAAGAGCCGTTGCTGGCGATTTCCATCCGTATCAATCTTGCCATGATCTCTGAGCTGTTGTTGAGTATTGCGCACGATACGCCGATGAAAATCAATGGCAAAAGCGGCATCACTTCAACGCCGCTGGACGCACGATTATCGAATGCGGTGGTCAGGCTGCTGGAATGCCTGCAATCTAAAACGGAAGCCACGGTGCTGGGCCAGGCGATTATCCGCGAGATCCATTACCGCATTTTGCAGACATCACAGGCTTCAGCCATTCTCGCTGCCCATAGCACGCACAACAATATGGGCAAGATCAGCAAAGCGCTGCGCCTGATCCATGCCGAATATGACAAGGAACTGAATGTGGACAAGCTGGCTTCGGAGTCGACCATGAGTGTGCCTTCATTTCATGCAGCGTTCCGGGATGTGACAGCTACTTCGCCTATCCAGTACCTGAAGATGACACGCCTGCACAAAGCACGGCTGCTGATGGTGCAGGACGGCCTGAGTGCCACATTGGCGGCCAGCAAGGTAGGTTACGAAAGTGCTTCGCAATTCAGCCGCGAGTTCAAGCGCATGTTCGGCAAAAGCCCTATGGAAGAGGTCAGTGCGGTGCGCAGTGCGCTGATCACTACACCCAGTGACGCAGATGCCAAATACGTTACGGTGCAGCAATAAGCTGCCGCCAAGGAACCTGCCAGCAAGAACCATAGCCTGGCAAGAAAACTCATAGTTTTAGGCAAGCATTCAAGAAAAGCTGGCAATTATTCACAAGGTATTCTTTTAGACTTTAAAAGGTTAAAGCTGGAAGATGTTTAGTCCCATGCTTCCGGTTCCTGATTTTAAGCTTTCATAAAATATATGGAGAACGCGATATGGCATTAACTTTTAAAGCAGCCGCCTATGGTGTGCAAAACGCGACCACCCCGGTTGCGCCTATGAGCATAGACCGCCGTGAGCCAGGCCCGCACGATGTTCTGATCGATATTGAATATTGCGGCATCTGCCATTCCGACATCCACCAGGCCAGGAACGAATGGGGTGGTGGTTCTTTATACCCTATGGTACCCGGCCATGAAATTGTCGGCCGTGTCATCAAGGTCGGCGAACATGTCACCAAATTCAAGCTGGGGCAACTGGTCGGGGTCGGCTGTCTGGTCGACTCCTGCCGCCACTGCGCAGAATGCGATGCCGGTGAAGAGCAATATTGTGATGGCTCGGTATTCACTTACAACGCGAAAGACCCAAGACATGGCGGCCTGACGTTTGGCGGTTATGCGGAATCGATTACCGTGGATGAGAATTTCGTGGTCAGCGTGCCGGAAAACCTGGATACCAAGGCGGTCGCGCCGTTGTTGTGTGCCGGTATCACTTTGTATTCGCCGCTAAAGCACTGGAATGTCCAGCCAGGGCAGAAGGTAGGCATCATAGGTCTTGGCGGCCTGGGCCATATGGGCGTGAAACTGGCAGCCGCCATGGGTGCACATGTGGTGATGATTACCACCTCGGCCGGCAAGGCGGCAGATGCCACCAAGCTGGGTGCGCATGAAGTGCTGATTTCCAAGGACGCCGATGACATGGCCAAACACGCCGCCAGCTTTGACCTGATCATAGATACTGTGCCGGTAGCGCATGACCTGAATCCATATATCAGCCTGCTTAAACGTGACAAGACCATCGTGCTGGTCGGTCCACTGGATCCGGTGGATGTGCATGGCGCCAACCTGATTACCAAACGCCGCCAGGTGGCTGGTTCATTGATAGGCGGTATCGCAGAAACCCAGGAGATGCTGGATTTCTGTGGCAAACACAATATCGTCAGCGATGTGGAAATCATTGATGCCACTTATATCAATGAGGCATACGAGCGCATGCTTAAGAGCGATGTGAAATACCGCTTTGTGATCGATATCGCGTCGCTGAAAGCTGCTTAAGTCAATCTAGGGCAATCGCGGACAAGTTGCGTCAGGGCAAACGCCAGGCGATCTTGATCCGCTGTTACCCAAGTCCGGCATCAAATAGTCAGGCTGTAAAAAATCGGGAATATTTTTAAACCGCAGCAGATGTATGAAAAGTAATACAAGTTACCGGCATTGAACGCACAAGGCCTGGGTCAGCGTTAAGATGCTAGTCTATTCATTTCACATTTAGCGAATGCTTGCAGAAAAACCACCCCAGGGGTTGATGTCTTTAATCATATCCATCCTTGCTTATCTCCTGCTTGTCCAGGCGGACAAGGTGATGCACATCGGCCAGGTTGAGTCGCTGGTCATTTCAGTGATATTTGTGCTGCTGATCATCAATCTCGCTTTTCAGCTGGCTTTCCAGGTCGAATTTGTGGCCGAACGGCTGAAAGAGCCCTATGGCACCATGATTTTGACCATCAGTGCCGTGGTGATCGAAGTGGTCATTATTGTCATGATGCTCAGTCATACTTCTTCGACCACCCTGGCCAGGGATGCGATTTATTCGGCGGTGATGCTAGATATCAATGGCATTCTCGGGCTGTGTGCGATTGTGGGCGGTATTAAATATGGCGAGGTGGAATACAACGTCAACTCCGGCAACACTTACATCGTCATGATTATGACGGCACTGGGCATTTCGATGGCACTGCCGGCGTTTTTGCCCCCCGAACACTGGCGCATGTATTCGATGTTCACCATCATCACCATGAGTGTGTTTTATGCGCTGTTCCTAAAAATGCAAACCGGCCGCCACCGTAACTATTTCAGTTACAGCGAGCAGCATAATAAAGAACGGATAGGCGAGGTGGCGTCGCGCAAGACTATTGCCGATGTCAGGCTGGCGATCGTGTATATCCTGGTGGGCATAGTGACGATAGGTCTCCTGTCGGAAGAGATGAGCATGCATATGGATTCCGGGCTGAATGGTAGTGGCGTGCCGCCTATCGTAGCTGCCATTGTCGTGGCGATCATCGCTGCCAGCCCTGAAGTGCTGACTGCCCTGAAAGCGGCGTTGAATGACCGCATGCAAACGGTAGTGAATATTTCGCTGGGGGCCACACTGTCCACCGTGATCCTGACGGTGCCGGTGATTGAGGCGATTGCGCTGATCCAGAACAAACCGCTGATTGTCGGCCTGTCACCGACGCAGATGGTGATGACGTTTTTGACACTGGTGGTGGCGACCATCAATTTGCATGATGGTGAAACCAATGCCATCGAGGGGATGACGCACTTCGTGTTGTTTATGGCGTTTGCAATGCTGGCAACACTAGGCATGTAGTAAAAAAATGATATAAGCATTAAGTTATATAGAAAATAGTGATATAACTAAACTTGAAGTGATAAAGTGTTTGTTTTATTGAGCACCTGCCATATGGTGCTTGCATGAGTGACTGATGAGTACCCTTCTGGAATTACTTCAACAATACGGCCTGGTGATTATTTTCGCCAACGTGCTCCTGGAGCAGCTGGGGTTGCCGCTGCCCGCTTACCCGGCGCTATTGCTATCCGGCGTGTTGATCGCCAATGGTCAATACAGCCTGGGCACTTTATTGGCGGTCGCGGTGGTCGCGGCCCTGATCGCGGATTCCATCTGGTATATGGCCGGCCGTAGATACGGTAAAAAAGTCATGGGCAAGCTATGCAAGATCTCGCTTTCCCCGGATACCTGTGTAAGGCAAACCGAATCGCTATACCTGAAATTCGGGCCGCCGGCCTTGCTGGTCTGTAAATTCATTCCCGGCTTTGCTTCCATTTCCAGCGCACTCGCCGGCTCTTCCGGGACGCGTTACCTGGTATTCATGGTGATGGATGGCCTGGGGGCCGCCTTGTGGGCTGGCTCTGCGTTATGGCTGGGTTTGCTGTTCAGCTCCGCGATTGACGAGCTGATGCTGACACTGGTGCAAATGGGCAAATGGGGTACGCTGCTGGTACTGGTGTTGCTCGCACTTTTTATCGCGTACAAATGGTGGGACAGGCAGCGCTTTATCAAAAGCCTGCGCATGGCCAGGATCAGCATTGAAGAGTTGAACGAGATGCTGGATAAGGGTGCAGCGCCGGTGATCCTGGATACGCGTGTGCGGCATCTGGTGGATGACGGCTGGATCCCAGGTGCGCAATTTATCACCCTGGAAGAGGTGGATAGCCTGGTGCTGGATATCGACGCCGATGCACCGGTAGTGCTGTATTGCTCCTGCCCAAATGAAGTGACGGCGGCCAAGGTCGCCAAGAAGCTGATCAACCGCGGCTACCGCAATATCCGGCCATTAACCGGCGGGATCGATGCCTGGCGCGACGCCGGCTATGTCCTCACCATGCCGGAAAAGGATGCACATGTTTAATGTGGTTGGCATTGCGCTGAAGCGGCCATATACCTTTGTGGTGATGGCGCTGCTGATCCTGATCGTCGGCACATTGTCTGCCTTGCGCAGCCCGGTCGATATTTTCCCTGAAATCCGGATCCCGGTGGTGGCGGTGGCCTGGCAATACAGCGGCCTGCCCCCGGATGAGATGGCAGGCCGCATCACTACGCTGTACCAGCGCAGCCTGACCACCACCGTCAATGATATCGAACATATAGAGGCTAACTCCTTTAACGGCTTTGCCATCGTCAAAATCTTTTTCCATCCCGGTGTCAATATCGCCACGGCCAATGCACAGGTCTCGGCGATCTCGCAAACGGTGACCCGGCAAATGCCTACCGGCACTACGCCGCCGCTGATTCTTAACTATAACGCCTCCACCGTGCCTATCTTGCAGATCGCGCTCTCCGGCAAAGGTCTTACCGAGCAGAACCTGGCTGATCTGGGTCTGAATGCCGTGCGTATCCGGCTGGTGACCGTGCCAGGTGCCGGGGTACCTTTCCCGTATGGCGGCAAAAGCCGACAGATCCAGATCGACCTGAATCCGCCAGCATTACAGGCGCGTGGCCTATCGGCGCAGGATGTGTCGAATGCGCTGGCGGCGCACAACCTGGTGGTGCCTGTGGGATCGCAGAAGATAGGCAGTATCGAATACACGCTTAACCTGAATAATGCCGCTTCCGGCGTTGAAGAATTAGCCAATATCCCGGTCAAAGTCGTCAATGGCGCCACCATTTATATGCGCGATATCGCGCAGGTGCGCGACGGCAACCCGCCACAGACCAATATTGTGCATGTGGATGGTAACCGTTCGGTACTGATGACTATCCTCAAGAATGGCGCGATTTCTACGCTGGCGATTGTGGAAGGCATCAAGGACAAGCTGCAAGAAATCAAGCCCAGCCTGCCCGATAGCCTGGTTGCGACGCCGATCAACGACCAGTCACTGTTTGTGCGCGCCGCGATACATGGCGTGGTGTTTGAAGGCGTTCTGGCAGCCATACTGACCAGCTTGATGATCTTGCTGTTCCTTGGCAGCTGGCGTTCTTCCATGATCATTGCCACCTCCATACCGCTTTCTATCCTGGGGGCGATCATCGGCTTGTCCATGATAGGTGAAACACTGAATATCATGACGCTTGGCGGCCTGGCTCTGGCCGTCGGCATACTGGTCGATGAAGCCACCGTGACCATAGAAAACATCAACTGGCACCTGGAGCAGGGCAAGCCGGTCGAGCAGTCCATCCTCGATGGCGCGGCGCAGATCGTGACACCGGCGTTTGTTTCGCTGCTGTGTATCTGCATTGTGTTCGTACCTATGTTTTTCCTCGAAGGCGTATCGCGATACCTTTTCGTGCCTATGGCCGAAGCGGTGATGTTCGCCATGGTCAGCTCGTTTATCCTGTCGCGTACGCTGGTGCCTACCATGGCCAATTACCTGTTGAAACCGCATGTACATGGCGAGCATGCGCATGCCAGCCGTAATCCGCTGGTGCGTTTCCAGCGTAGTTTTGAAGCCGGTTTTGAGCGTATACGTATGTCATATAAGGGCTTGCTGGAACTCGCCATCCACCATAGCAAGCTGTTTATGGCCGGGTTCATGGCGATTGTCATGCTATCGTTTTTACTGACGCCCATGCTGGGCAGTAACTTTTTCCCGTCGGTGGATAGCGGTCAGATCCTGATGCATGCACGTGTGCCTGTCGGTACCCGTATTGAAGAAACAGCCAACCGCTTTGCCAATATCCAGACGGCAATCAAGAGCGTCATTCCTGCCGACGAGATCCTGACGATTGTCGACAACATAGGCATGCCTATCAGCAGCATCAATATGACTTACAACAACACCGGCGTGATAGGCACGCAGGATGGGGATATACAGATTGCACTGAAACCGGAGCATGCGCCGACCGCCGGATATATCCGTACCTTGCGTGAAAGCTTGCCCAGGCAGTTCCCGGATACCACGTTCTCGTTCCCGCCGGCCGATATCGTCAGCCAGATACTGAACTTTGGCTCACCGGCACCTATTGATATCCAGATCCGCGGCGGAAAACTGGCCGATAATTTTGAATATGCCCAGTATTTGCTGGCAAAAATACGCACTGTGCCTGGCGTGGTCGATGCGCGTATCCAGCAATCGCGCAGCCGGCCGGCATTTGATATCAACCTGGATAGAACCCGTTCCCAGGAGATCGGCATCAACACCCGTGATGTCACCAACAGCATGGTCATCAATATGGCCGGCAGTTCACAGGTATCGCCGACGTACTGGCTCAACCCTGCCAATGGCGTGACCTACTCCATCGTGCTGCAAACGCCGCAGTACCAGCTGGATAGCCTGAGTACGCTGGCGAACCTGCCGGTCAGTGGCAATAACGGCCAGACACAAACGCTGGGTGGCCTGGCGACCTTCAAGCGTAGCGTAGGCAATGCCGTCGTCAGCCAGTACGATATCCAGCCTATGGTGCAAATCCATGCCAGTACCCAGGACAGGGACCTGGGGGGAGTAGCCGCTGACATCCGCCAGATCCTTGAAGAAACCAAAGGCAACGTACCCAAGGCTGCCAGCGTAGTGATGCTGGGCCAGGCATATACCATGGATCATGCGTTCACCGGCTTGTTCTTTGGTCTGCTGGGTGCCATCGTACTGATCTACCTGTTGATCGTGGTGAACCTGCAATCGTGGAGCGATCCGTTTGTGATTATCACTGCCTTGCCGGCTGCGCTGGCCGGCATAGTCTGGATGCTATTTATCACGTATACGCCACTTTCGGTACCGGCGCTGACCGGTGCCATCATGTGCATGGGGGTGGCGACTGCCAACAGTGTGCTGGTGATCAGCTTTGCGCGTGAACGGCTGGCAGAACTCAAGGATGCGACCGCTGCCGCCATTGATGCCGGATTCGTTCGCTTCCGTCCTGTACTGATGACCGCACTGGCGATGGTGATAGGCATGACGCCCATGGCTCTGGGCCTTGGCGAGGGTGGCGAGCAGAACGCGCCGCTGGGCCGTGCCGTGATAGGCGGACTCGTGTTTGCCACCATCGCAACATTATTATTCGTACCGGTAGTATTCAGCACCATCCACAGGAAAACACAATTTACCCCTGTCAGCAGCTCTACAGGAGAGACTCATGACTAATAATTCACCTCACGCTTCCCGCGGATTAAAGCTGGGCGGCTTGCTGCTGGTTTTGATCGCTGCCGGCATTGTCATTGCGGGCATGTCCACCCGTGCCGGCCACGATGCCAAGCTGAAGGACTGGACGGACAAGCAGGCGGTGCCGACTGTCAGTGTCATACAGCCTGGCGGTGCGGCCGAAGGTAACGAGCTAATCCTGCCCGGGCGATTTGAAGCGTATTCGCGTGCACCTATTTATGCCCGTGTCAGCGGCTACCTTAAAAATTGGAAAGTCGATATCGGGGCGCCGGTGAAAGCCGGGCAGTTGCTGGGCGAGGTGGAAACTCCCGATCTCGACCAGGAACTGCTACAGGCCAAGGCAGATCTGGCCAGTGCGCAGGCGAATGTCAGCTTGGCCGAAACCACCGCCAAACGCTGGCAGGATATGCTGAAGACACAATCGATCGCACGCCAGGAAGTGGATGAGAAACAGGGCGATTATTTGAGTAAACAAGCACTGGTCAAAGCCGCTGAAGCCAATGTGCAACGGCTGCAGGCACTCAAGGGGTTTGCCAGCATCGTGGCGCCATTCGATGGCTATGTCACGGCACGTAATACCGATACCGGGGCGCTGATCAATGCCGGTAGCAGTGGCAGTACCACACTGCCGTTATTCGAGGTGTCGAATACGCGCAAACTGCGGTTATACATCAATGTCCCGCAAAATTACGTCAGCCATATCAGGCCTGGCGGCAAAGCGGCCTTTAATGTGCCTGAATATCCGGATAGCAATTTTGAAGCGACTATCCAGTCCACCTCTGGTGCCATCAATACTTCGTCAGGAACCACCCTGGTGCAATTGCTGGTGGATAACGCGGCTGGAAAATTCCTGCCCGGCGGTTTTGCCAACGTCAGCCTGCAAATAAAGGATACGGCCGGCATTGTGAGCATACCAGCCAGTGCATTGATCTTTGACCAGAATGGCTTAAAGGTAGCGACCGTCAGTACCGACAGCAAAGTGGCATTGAAGACCATCACTATCGCGCGTGATCTGGGTAAAACCCTGGAGATACAGTCCGGACTCACCGCTAACGACCGGGTGATCGAAAATCCGCCGGATGGCGTCACGGATGGTACGGCCGTCAATGTGGCCACTGCAGAGGATGAGCCGGCAAAGCCAGCAGCAGTGCCGATTCAATGACGTTAGTGATAAAGCTGGATTGCTGACTAGATTAACATTGTTCTGTGAGTATCAAGTTTACGCCCAGACCAGCCTGAAAGCTTTTATTGTCTTAAATCTAGCGTGCCAGGATCAACCAGATACTTAACAAGGTGGCGGAGAGGCTTAAAAACACATTCACCGCCGGCGGTAACCAGAATAGATGGCCGCGAGGTTTTTCCTGTTCACTGAGTGACTTACAGAATACAACAAATTGTATGGCAGATAAAAGCGCGGTCAGTGCGCCTAGCAGGATGAACCCGACGCCTATATACAATGATACCGTGCTTTGCGGGTCTGAGATCTGAGCGTCAACGTTCATCAGCTTGATAAACAAGCCAAACCGCTCAATCACAAAACCCAGCCCCATCAACGCGATGGAGGTGCGTTGCCAGGCAAGTAGGGTGCGCTCGGCGGCAAAATAAACGCGGGGGTCGTCAAGGTAAGACATCGGGGGACACATTCGCTATCGCTGGTTAAACAATGCATTTTACGACTTATCCAGGTTGTCTGCCCGGATAAGTGTATAGCGATTGTGAGAAATAACGCGCTAAACGAACAGGCTGATACCCAGTAATGCCAGGATAGCGACGCCTATGGCCAGGATCAGGAAGATAAAGAAGAATACTTTTGAAATCTTGGCTGCACCAGACTCAACGCTTCGAAAACCCAGCGCACCTGCGATGATTGAAATAATTAAAAATAGCAGCGCATAGTAAAGCATGTTCCCGGCTCCTTTAAAGAATATGAAAATTTATATAATATTGGTAAATGTTTTAAACACAGTACCAATCATAAAAGCTGGGCGCAGGCATGAGTATAGGATTTATCTGGATTCCCGGTAAGAATCAGCCTACGGTGGTGCCTGGAATTGTTGCTGGATTTTTTGAACCGCAAGTGCGGGAACAAGTGCTGGAAACCCAGTACTGGGGCGGTCTAACACCGGGTTTCAATCAGAAGCTATCTTGAAATCCTGAATAGTGATTATCTGACACGCGTAGCCAGTCAGCTCGCCTAACAGGATCCGTAATAATGTGAAAATGATGAATAATCTCAGGTTAAGTTGGAGTGAAAGGAAGCATTAACAGAGTACCGACTACAAAATAAATTCTCAAAATATCTCCTAATTAACGGGGTATTTAGGCTGCATTTCAAAGGGGCTGTAATGGAAAGGCCTCTATATAATCCGCCGCTAGCCCGATAGAAAAATAAAATCAATGTCTGATAATAAAAATCTGGTAATTAAAATTTTGTATTGGTCAGGAGTCTCACTGCTAGTCAGACTGGCATGGGTTTCATACGTACTGATAAAGTTATTCCCAATTGTGTTTTTGTTGTTAGCCAGCCTGATCGGTGTGGTTTTCTTTGTGGAATAAAGGCATCAATCATTCATCTTCACTGAATGCATTATAAAAATCTTCCGGCTCGACCACTCCCTTGGCGCGCATTTTCTGGATGAAGATAATGCCTTCCCTGGTCAGCTGGCTCTCGTTTGAACGCCTGCCTTCACGTACGTCACCATTCGCAGTCAGCGGAAAGCGGAATACCTGCTGGTGATATCTCAGGCTGGCTTCACCAAGACCTTTTCTCTTGCACTTTTCCAGGTCTAAAACCGTAATCAGGTAGTAGTCATCGCCGCGTGGAGTATGCACACGTTTAAGGTCAATGATCCCTAATTTCTCTGTCCCCAGCAATACAGAGATTTCTTCACCCGTCTTATCCAGGCTGATCGTGTATGTTAAACCATCCTTGCCGACAAATTCTTTTTGGTGCATATGCAAACATCCTTGTTTCTGATCCGCTATAACAGTGTTTTGCTTGCATCATACATGAACCTGCCCTGTATTCGGCGTCATCAGGAGATTGTCTTAATTCTGCGGTTTCCAAAAGCGAGCAATTCCAACCCATGATTTTCTTAATGTGAATAATTGTTAATTGGTGGTAAAATAAGTTGTAATAAATGTATTGCGCCTCAGGTTGATGAATCAGCTGGACTTTATGGATTATTAAGGGGGACACGCCATGCAGGAAAACGCCATTCGGGGAAACGCCAGGGCAGAAAAAGTATTCTTCAGCCTTGAAGGCATCAAGGTCAGCGATACCCAGTTCATTGCTGAAGGTAAAACCTATGATCTGGAAGCAGTCAGCGCGGTAAAGCATGGATTGATTGAGCCAAAACGTGGTTTCCCAGCTTTCTGCATGCTGTCAGGCTCTTTCCTGATGATTTTTGAAGATGTGTTTATGTTTGTGGGCGGTTTTTCCATCGCGGTGGGGATGGTGGCCTGGTTCACTGCCCAGACCTTATATGCTGTTGTGATTCAAACGCCTGACGGAGATCAACAGGCGTTGACCAGCCCTAACAGCAATGATGTGGATAGAGTCATCCGTGCCCTCAATACCGCTATCATCAATAAAGACTGAGTTTAAAAAAGCTTTTTTAGTTATTCATTAGCTAAAAGCATTTCATTCCTATCATCCGTTCTTCATATAACCGGATCAATTCTGGCCTGTAAAAAGCCAGCCTGTTTTCACCATTCCGCCTCAATTATCTTGTAATATCAAAGCTAACATTGAATTTGCTTGGCTTAATCGGGTCATTAAATCAAATCTAACCGATGATTGGCTGCACATCAGGCAGATTGTAATGATGAATATTCCAGCATCAATCAATAATAAGAGCTGCTATGAACACAATGACTTCTGACGCCCTTCCGTTCAAGCCGAATCAAGCCTCGGTTGAATTTCGCACCATCGCCGAAGTGGCTCCGGTGATGATGTGGATGTCAGATGCCGATAGCCCGGTTGCCTGGTTTAATAAACAATGGCGTGAATTTACCGGCTCCAGCGCAGAGCAGTCGCTGCAGGAAAGCTGGGCGCAAAGCATACATCCTGATGATCTTGACCGCTGGCAGGCCGCATACGCCCAGGCATTCGATTCGCGGCGGTCTTTTTCCAGTGAATATCGTTTAAAACGGCATGACGGCAGTTATCGCTGGGTGGCAGGCCAGGGTGCGCCCGCGCATTCGGAGGACGGCTCTTTTGCAGGGTTCGTGGGTAGTTGTACCGTCATCCAGGACCGCAAGGATCTTGAGTCAAAACTCTCGCAAGAATCTGAAACCTTACGCCAGATCGAACAGGAAAAAGATGCCAACTTCAAGAAATTCGAGCACCTGACCCAGTTATATGAAACCATTCTTTCTGCCACACCAGACCTGATTTACAACTTTGACTTTTCCGTTCCCGAGCCGCGCTTCTCTTATGCCAACGAAGGCCTGGTGCAAATGTTGGGCCGGCCTGCAGACCAGATTGTCGGCAAGACATTACGCGAGCTGGGCTACGAAGACTGGCATGCCGAGATGCACCACAAGGAAATCGAGACGGTACGCTCCACCAAAAAACCTATCCGCGGGGAAGTCGCGTTTACCGGTATGTTTGGCCGCAGGGTCTATGATTATATCTTTGCCCCGGTATTCGATAGCCATGGCGAAGTGGTCGCGGTGGCAGGCACGACACGCGATGTGACTGAACATAGTGATACCAAGGAGATGCTCAGGCAGAATAAAGAGGCTCTGCAGGCAGCCGATCTGAGAAAAGATGAATTCCTGGCCATGCTGGCACATGAGCTGAGAAATCCGCTGGCACCGATCAGTGCAGCCACGCAGATCATGGCACTTAGCAAATACAATGAAGCGCAGGTACGTACTTCCAGTCAGATCATCGAGCGCCAGGTGAAACATATGGTGGGCCTGGTTGACGACCTGCTGGATGTTTCCCGGGTGACACGCGGACTGGTCGAAATCGAGAAGTCACCACAAGATATGGGGGTGGTGATTGCCAGCGCCATTGAACAAGTGCGGCCGCTCATTGAACAAAAGCAGCATGAGTTTATCGTTGAGGTAAGTCCGGAGCCGGTATTGGTGATCGGAGATCACAAGCGGCTGGTGCAAATCATCGCCAATATCCTGAATAACGCAGCCAAATACACGCAGAAACAGGGCCGCATCACATTTTCAATGCAGGTTGAAAATAACACAGTGCTAATTAAGGTTGCCGATAATGGACTGGGCATTTCTCAACATGACCAGGAAATCATCTTCGATTTATTCGCACAGGCAAAACGCAGTTCTGACCGCTCGCAAGGCGGGCTGGGTATTGGCCTGGCGTTGGTGAAAAGTCTGCTGAAATTGCATGATGGTACGGTGACTTGCTCCAGTGACGGGTTGGAAAAGGGAAGCCAGTTTACGATCACCCTGCCTTTGTGGAAAGCACAGGCAGACACCGAAAATAATGACGCTGCGATTGAGTTCCAGCAGCAAAAACAAGCTTCTATCGTGGTGGTTGACGATAATGTGGATGCGGCGACCACGCTGGCTACTTTTATAGAGCTGTATGGCCATGCAGTGAAAGTTGAGCATGATTCGTTAAAGGCGCTGGAGTTGATACAGTCAACTTTACCTGCCATTTGTGTGCTGGATATCGGCTTGCCGAAAATGGATGGATATGAATTGGCGCAACGCATTAGAGCCAATAAAGCGACTGCGCATGCAACGCTGATCGCGGTTACCGGCTATGGTCGCGAAGAGGATAAGAAAGCTGCATTTTTAGCCGGGTTTGATCACCACCTGGTCAAGCCTGTTGATTTTGATGTACTGATCAAGCTGATCAAGGAAGCTGCCGAGAAAGCAGCAACGAAGCGCTAAAGAATATACAACACATACAAAAGCATGGGTTAAAGATGCGCTGACCATTTTTAACACCGCATTCTTCAAGTCAGTTTCATTATCTATTTACCGCTTGCCGGCTTCATGGCTAAAGAAAATCCTGTTTGAGCAGTTATAGAGTCATGGTCAATCATTATGAATGTTGCACATGACATCGATTTCAATCAATTCGGGAGTGAACGCTGTTGCCAGTTCAGGCGGCCAGGCGCAGGGTAGCGACAACACGATTGCCGGATTAAGGCAAAAGCTGGTGGCGCTTAATAAAGACCTGAGGGATGCTTTGAGTGAGCCCACCGAGGCAGGCATGCAAAAGGCCAAGGCCATCCAGATGAAGATCCAGATCACGCAGGCCAAGCTTGAGCAAATGATGCGGCAAGTGGCGGAAAAAGCCAAAAACAAACAGGATCAGCCACCGAAAAATACGGCCGCCACCCCTCAGCGAAGTCCGGGCGAGATTGATGTTTTCGTCTGAAAACGGCCGGCGGATTTTGCAGGTTGTTCATTCATATCACCAGGCATTGAACGCTTTTCAAGTTTCATTTGCCTAAACCTCAATGCGCGTTCGCAAGAGGCTTTGCTAGCGCTATTGCAAAACTGTCACACCATGTGTTAATCAAGTTCCCACAACTATATTGAAGTAAATATTGTCTACAGACAATATGGCTATATTGATAAGCTGCCTGATATAAAGCTGCCTAGCCAACAGACATTGCATTTGGGAGGATTTGCCATGCCAGCCGCCACGCATGAAGACTTACTGGATTTTGCTTTATTTTCGCGGTTTTCATTAAATAAAATTCAAGACTGGATTACCTGGATCAATGCTGCCGGCGAGATTATTTATGTGAACGAAGCCGCCTACAAGGCGCTGGGTTATACCAAAGAACAGATCTATCAGCTTAAGATTTTCGATATCGATCCGGGTTATACGCCTGCCAGTTGGACTGCACATCTGGAGAGGCTGAAAGAATTGGGTTCGCGGACATTTGAAACCCAGCATAGGAAGAAAGACGGCAGTTTTCTACCGGTTGAGATCAATTCCAATTACATTGAGTACCACGGCCAGGAATATAACTGTGCGGTAGTGCGGCCTATCGTAGACCGCAAACGTGCCGAAACGCGTGAACATATCAAGAACCACGTACTCGACCTGGTCGCGCACAATGCACCCCTGAAAAGTATCCTCGGTTACCTGGTGCGCGGCGTGGAGGAAGAAAATCCTGAGTGTTTTTGTTCTATCCTGCTGGTGGACAAAAGCCAGCAACGCCTCAAGAACTATGTCGCCCCCAGCTTGCCGGCCGGCTATTCGGCGGCAATTGAGGATCTGGAAATAGGCCCCAATATAGGCTCATGTGGTACGGCTGCGTTTGAAGGCAGGCCGGTATACGTCGAAAATATCCAGACCGATCCGCGCTGGGAGAATTACAAGGCGCTCGCTGCCCAGTACGGGCTGGCATCCTGCTGGTCGGTGCCTATTATTGTCGATCACAATGATGTGGCGGGCACCTTCGGCATTTACCACAAAACACCGAAAACACCTTCGGCGGCGGATATCGAGCAACTTGAATACCTTGCCAACCTAGCGCGCATCGCGATCGAGCGTCACCGCACCGCCGAAGAGTTGCGGCTTTCAGACTCCATTTTTAAAAATACCAGTGAAGCCATGCTGGTGCTGGATATCAATGGCATGATCATCGCGACCAACCCGGCATTCACCAAAATCTCCGGCTACAGCTCTGCGGAAGTGATCGGGCACCATCCTGTGACGTTTGGTTCGCCACGCCATGACCGGGATTTTTATGATGCTATCCGCAAGGATCTGGAAGAAAAAGGCTCATGGCGCGGGGAAATATGTGGCATTAAAAAAACCGGCGAAGAGTACATCAACTGGGTCACCGTCAATACCACCAATGATGAAAAAGGTAGGCCGTTCCGGCGGGTGGTATTGTTTTCCGATATCACCGAAAAAAAGAAACATGAAGAGCGCATCTGGTATGAAGCCAATTACGACGCGCTGACGCATTTGCCCAACCGTCGCCTGTTCCAGGAAAGATTGCAGCAGGAGGTTTTCCGCGCCAATCGCCTGGGTACCAAGGTCATTTTGTTATACCTGGATCTGGATGGCTTCAAGGAAGTCAACGATGCCATGGGGCACCAGGGTGGGGATCAGCTATTGATCGAAGTCGCGCGACGATTGAATGAAGTGATCCGGGTCACCGATTGCACTTCGCGCCTGGGCGGGGATGAGTTCACGGTGACGCTGGTGGATGTACTCGAATACCAGACAGCCATCAAGGTGGCAACGTCTATACTGGAGTTGTTGCAGGCGCCGATAATGATAGACACTCACGCGACCTATATCTCCGCCAGCATCGGGGTCACCGTCTATCCTGATGATGCAGCAGATGCTGCCAGCCTGATAAAAAACGCTGACCAGGCCATGTATGAAGCCAAGAAACTTGGCCGCAACCAGTACTCTTTTTACACACAGGAAATGCAGTATGTAGCCACGCGTCGTACCGAACAAAAACGGGAATTACGCAATGCCTTGCTGAACAACGAGTTTGAAATCTATTACCAGCCGGTGGTGGACCTTAAAACCGGACATGTCACCAAAGCCGAAGCCCTAATCCGCTGGCAGCATCGCACCATGGGTATGGTCAGTCCGGCGGAGTTTATTCCGCTGGCTGAAGAAACCGGCCTGATCCACGAGATAGGCAGCTGGGTGTTGATAGAAAGCCTTGCCCAGGTACTCAAATGGCGTACCCTATTTCACCCCGAGTTCCAGATCAGCGTCAATCTGTCTCCTATCCAGTTCAAGAATAAGGCTTATTTTGACAGATGGTTTAACCTGCTCGCTTCAGCCGCCAATACCAACAACTGCCTGTGTGTCGAGATCACCGAAGGCGTATTGCTGGATGCTTCACAGAAAACAGCCAAGCAGCTTCTACATTTCCGTGAAGCAGGAATTGAAGTCGCGATTGATGATTTCGGCACCGGTTACTCTTCTCTGGCTTACATCAAGCGCATTGAAGTGGATTACCTGAAAATAGACCGTTCGTTCATCACCAATATCGCCGCGGAATCTAACGACTTTCCTCTGGTAGAAGCCATCATCATGATGGCACACAAACTCGGGTTGAAAGTGATTGCCGAAGGCGTGGAAACCAAAGCGCAACTGGCGTTGCTGGAGAGCATGGGTTGCGATTATATCCAGGGATATTTCTATTCAAAACCGTTGCCGCAAGCGGCGTTTGAGGCCTGGCTTTTAGCGAGAAAAGGTGAATTGAAGCCGGAGTTTCAGGTTTAGTAGTGGGGAAAATTCCAACAAAAGATTTTATCGTTAGTAGGAAATGTGTTCGCATGCATCTGGGCTGATTTCCCTGAGCTTGCTCCGTTTTGCATCCATTACTTAGTATGAATCTTCGATAAAAAATAGTACACTATTAAGTTCATCGCATCAGTAATAAAGGTTGTCATGGACAGTCATCAAGAAGAGCAAAGTAGCGAACCTGATCGTATTTCGGCCTTACGTAAACTACTTATTCTGGACTCTCCTTACGAAGCTGTTTTTGATGCCATTGCATCGCTGGCTTCCGAGGTTTGCGGAATGCCTATTGCACTGATAAGCATGGTAGATAGTGAGCGACAATGGTTCAAGGCGCAGGTCGGTTTAGAAAACATCAGGGAAACCAGCCGCGAATTGGCTTTTTGTTCGCATACCATCCGAGAAAATAGCGTCATGGAAGTCAAGGACGCAACTAAAGATAGGCGTTTTCAGGACAATCCGCTGGTAACTGGCGACCCGAATATCGTATTTTATGCCGGTGCTCCGATCACCCTGCCATTAGGAGAAAAGATTGGTTCTGTTTGTGTGATTGATACTAAACCGAACGCACTGACTGATATGCAGAAACAGGTACTGACTGGCCTTGCGAACATCACCACAAAAGCATTGCTTGCGAGAAGGATTTCTCTGCAAGAATTGAATAATGTCGCCATTCAGCATACAAGCGAGCCTGTGTAGGCGGCTCGTTAACGCCAAGCAATTCAGCTTATATTTTTCTCGTTTAGGGGGCAGCAGCAAACTATGCTTTACTTCTATAAATTTCCATCCTGAATACGTTTATCAGCCTAACCTTTAACTCATTCCATCGTCCTGTTGAGCCATCAGTTATTCAGTGTGCCTCATTACGCATTCAACGCTGATGGTGCAGTCACTGGCCAGACGCATTCACCATCTGTCACGCAAATCAAATCGCCTGGTTTATTTTCCATCACAAACCCACCGGTAAAGTCACCGAAAGACGGCAGCAAGGTCATGCCTGCCTGATGATGGAAGCATGGCAAAATCAGCCGCTGCCGGCCTTTTCCCACCAAACGGAATGTAGGGTGGATATGCCCGGCGATCACATGATGTGTCGGGTGCGGTGCAGGCATATGCTGCAACGCCAGGTCACCTATCAGATATGGCTCATCCACTGTTTCAATATTTAAATCCCCAGGTGGGTCACCGGCATGTTTATCGTGATTGCCACGCACCAGGATACAGCGCATATCTTCATGCTGAACGCGCCAGTGACGTAATGCGGCCAACGTTTCCGATGCATGCGACTTGGGCGCATGCAGGAAATCACCCAGGAAAATCAATTGCTCGGTAGGGTAGGCAGATAGTAAAGCGTTCAGGCGTTGCAGGTTCTGGCTGGTAGTGCCTTGCGGCACCGGCTGGCCTAATGCGCGATAGGCTGCTGCCTTGCCGAAATGCGCGTCTGCGATCAATAGCGCTTTTTGCTGCGGCCAGTAGATGGCTTTGTCGGCTAGCAACAGTAAGTGACTAGCGCGGATGTTTAAAGGGTGTTCATTTTTCATTATTCACTTCGCTATTCCCATTCGTGATTCTGGCGTAGGCCAGAATTCAGGCGAGATGGCATATTGAATGATGGCTAATCATAGCAGCGCTAGGCATTTGGTTTGCCTGGATATTCCCTTGCAGGACGCGCTGGCTTTTGCATAAGCCAGCCGTTCCACAAGCTTAGAGCATGCTCTGGAACCCCCGTTACCCCCTGCGCCAGAATGACGAACGAATAAATCAAAACCCATGTCTCGCTTTTGGCGGGATGATTCTGCTGCGGCGTCGTTTGGGATTCGTCGTACTTTCACTATCCGGCTCCATAGGCAAACCGGTTTTACGCACCCGCTCCCGCTTTTTATATACTTTTTCCTGCACATTGAACTTCGCCTGCGCATTCACGGTTTCTTCCGGGATGTAAGCGCCAGCGCCGGCGGCTTTTTCCAGGTCGGCCACCATGCGTGCGATACGGTCGGCCAGTTTTTCCGAACTGCTGCTTTCGCGGAAACGTTCGACCAATAAGGGGAACGCAAACGGCGTTGGCCGTTTGATATGCATTAATTGTATCTGCTTGCTTTGCAGGTGCTGTAAGGTCGCCGATAAGCGGGCGATCTCCAGTTCCTGTTGCAGCACTTCCTGCTGCGCTTGTGTCAGCAACAGATTTTGTGGATCGTATTTGCGGAATACATCAAAAAACAGGCTGGAGGAAGCCTGCACTTGTTTAGCACTTTTATGCGCACCGGGGAAACCGGCAAACACCAGGCCGGAAATGCGGGCGATTTCCCTGAAGCGTCTTTGTGCCAGTTCGCCCGCATTCAGGCTGCCGATGACGTCCTGAAGCAGATTGTCGGTAGTGAAAATATCCTTGGTTAACACCGCATCCCAATCTACCGGTGTGGCAGAAAGCAGCTCCAGGCCATAGTCATTCACGGCGATGGAAAACGTGTTCGGCTGGTGCTTGCCCGCCCGCCAGGCCAGCAAACTGGCCAGGCCAAGATGCACGCTACGCCCGGCGTAAGGGTAGAGGAACAGGTGCCAGCCTTCTCGCGATTGCATGGATTCGGCAAGCAAATTAGTGTTGGTCGGCAGTGCAGACCAGTCGCTCTGCACCTGCAACAATGGTTTGATCATCTGCATTTCCGGGCCATCGAAATGGCCGTGTGCGGCTGCATCCATGCGCGCCACCATGGCATTGGCAAGTTCGGTAGAAAGCGGCAGGCGTCCGCCATTCCAGCGCGGCACGGCAGCTTTTTTGCCAGTGGCTTTACGCACAAACGCAGTCATTTCATGTACGCGCACCAGTTCCAGCAGGCGTCCGCCAAACAGGAAATGGTCCCCCGGTTTGAGCCTGGCGATAAAGTTTTCTTCCACCGAACCTAAACTTTTACCCGATGCCCCTTTGCTCCAGAATTTGATCACCATGCTGGAATCGCTGACGATGGTGCCTACGCTCATGCGGTGCCGCCGGGCCAGGTGCGCATCCGGTACGTGCCACACGCCGTGTTCATCGGGAATCGCCCGGCGGTAATCCGGGTAGGCGGTCAGTGATTCTCCGCCATGGCGCACAAACGCCAGCGCCCAGCGCCACTCTTCATCGGTTAACTGCCGGTAGGCATAACAGCTGCGTACTTCCGACAGCAGGTCATCTGCGGTAAAGCCACCGCCAAGCGCAATTGTCACCAGGTGCTGAACCAGTACATCCAAAGGTTTTTGGGGTGATTCGCGCGGTTCCACATTGCGTGCTGCGATCGCATCCTGGGCTGCTACTGATTCGATCAACTCCAGGCTATGCGTAGGTACTACAGTCAGGCGCGAAGCGCGGCCTGGCGCGTGGCCTGAACGGCCTGCACGTTGCATCAGCCTGGCCACGCCCTTGGGGGAGCCGATCTGCAATACGCGCTCTACCGGCAAAAAGTCCACACCAAGATCCAGGCTGGAGGTACAGACTACCGCCTTGAGTGTGCCTTGCTTGAGGCCGGTTTCCACCCATTCGCGTACATTCCTGTCCAGTGAGCCATGATGCAGCGCAATCAGGCCCGCCCAGTCCGGGCGCGCTTCCAGCAGGGCCTGGTACCAGATCTCGCATTGCGAACGGGTATTGGTAAAGATGAGGCTGTTGGGACTGGATGCTATCTCTTCAACCACCTGTGGCAACATGCGTAAACCCAGGTGGCCGGCCCACGGGAAGCGCTCAATCCCCGGTGGTAGCAGGGTGTCTATGATCAAATTTTTTGCCAGCTTGCCTTGCACAAGTACAGCTTGGGTTGCGTCCGGACTCGGTGTCGGATGAGAAGACCCAGGAATCAGTACTTCCATGGCATGCTGTAAATTGCCCAGCGTAGCCGACAGCCCCCAGGTGATCAGTTGCGGCTGCCAGCGGCGTAGCCGTGCCAGTGCCAGTTGCAGCTGCACACCGCGCTTGTTGCCTATCAGCTCATGCCATTCATCCACCACCACCATTTTCAGGCTGGAAAACGTTTCGGCGGCATCAGCCCTGGTCAGCAACAGTGTCAGGCTTTCGGGTGTGGTGATCAGTGCGGTCGGCAGGCGTTTGGATTGCCGTGAACGCTCCGCACTATTGGTATCGCCGGTGCGTAAGGAAACGCTCCAGTCCAGGTTCAGTGCATTCACCGGGTCTACCAGCGCGCGCTCGGTATCTGCGGCCAGCGCACGCATAGGTGTGATCCACAATATCGTCAGCGGCTGCATCACTACTTTGCGCCTGGCAGGTTTGTGTACTGCGTTGTCTGATGGTTTGGTGAGTGCCGCGGGTTTTTTCAAAGCAAAACGCTCAATCGCCGCCATCCATACCGCATAGGTTTTACCGGCGCCAGTAGTCGCATGAAGCATGCCGGAACGACCTTCTGCAACCGCCTGCCATACCTGCTGCTGGAACGGGAAAGGTTGCCATTGATGTGCTGCAAACCATTGCCGGCTTAGCTGGAAAGCGTGAGATGTCGGTTTTCCTTTGGCCGTACTGGTCGGCAATGGCAACGCTGCAGTAGCTTCCCCAGTCATGCCAAAACCGTTTCTTCAGTATCAGGGCGTGAAACCTGCGGTAACAATGCCTGCAAGGTCTGTAAAGTGTCGGCTTCGGCTACCGGCTTGTCCTGCCGCCAGCGTAACATACGCGGGAAGCGCACGGCGATACCGCTTTTATGTCGGCTGCTTAAAGAGATACCTTCAAAGCCGAGCTCAAACACCATGGTGGGCGTGACGCTGCGCACCGGACCAAATTTCTCGACGGTGGTCTTGCGGATAATCGCATCCACTTCGCGCATCTCAGCATCGGTGAGTCCGGAATAAGCCTTGGCAAAGGGCACCAGTTTGCGGTCGGGATTACCTTCAGGACTGTCCCATACGGCAAAAGTGTAGTCGGTATACAGGCTGGCGCGGCGTCCGTGGCCGGTCTGCGCATAAATCAGTACCGCATCTGCGGTATACGGGTCTATCTTCCACTTCCACCAGACACCCACATCCTTGGTCCTGCCGACGCCATAATGCGCATCCTTGCGCTTGAGCATAAAGCCTTCCACGCCCAGGCTGCGTGAGGCATCGCGCTGACGGTCCAGGTCTTGCCAGCTGTCACCGGTGACCAGCGGTGATATTTGCAGCTGCGGCAGAGCACATGTCTGCACCACTTGCTCCAGCTGCTCGCGGCGGGTTGATTGCGGCTTTTCGCGCCAGTCATTTCCCTGCCATTCCAGCAGGTCGTAGGCCAGTATCACCACCGGCAGGTTTTCCAGGATTTTGGTGGTCAGGGTTTTGCGGCCTATGCGTTGTTGCAGTAAGGCAAACGGCTGAACCTGTCCATGGTTCTTCGGGGTACGAATCTGCTCATTTATCTGGTCTTTTATCTGCTCGGGATCGACTTCCATATCCGGGGGTGGCGCATGTTTCCAAACCACCAGTTCGCCATCAATCACTGTGCCATCTGGCAGTGCGTCTGCCAGTACCTGTAACTCGGGAAAACGGTCAGTCACCAGTTCCTCACCGCGCGACCATACCCACAGCTGGCCATCACGCTTCACCAGTTGCGCCCTGATACCATCCCATTTCCATTCCACCAGCCAGTCTTGCGGGTCGCCAATCGCCGCCGAAAATTCGTCAACCGGTAATTGCAAAGGGTGCGCCAGGAAAAACGGGTAGGGCTGGCCTTCGCTCCGCTCGTCACCCTGTTCATTCACTGGCGCAATCAGCTTCAGGTAATGCTCGGCAGTCGGTCTGGCAGAAAGGTCGGTGTAACCGACCAGGCGCTGGGCGATACGTTTGGCATCTATGTCTGCTACCGCAGCCAGGGCGCGCGTGACCAGCAATTTCGAAACACCGACGCGGAAGCTGCCGGTGATCAGCTTGATACATACCAGCTTGCTGCGCTGGTCCAATTGCTGCAACAGAGGGATCAATTGCAGGGTCAATATTTCAGGTGCCAGGCCGCGCAGGGGTAATAATTTGTTCTCTACCCAGCTGGCGAGCCCTTCTTGGGAGGTATGGTCGGATTCGGGCAGCAGCAAGGCCATGGTTTCCGCCAGGTCCCCCACTGCATGGTAACTTTCTTCAAACAGCCATTCCGGCAGGCCGGCTTCCGTCAGGGTCAGTGCACGTAACAGTTTGGTGGGCACCAGCTGGCGCGGGCGGCCCCCCGCCAGGAAATACACAGCCCAGGCGGCGTCTTCAGCGGAGGCTGCTGAAAAATAATCGCGCAGCGCAGCCAGCTTGGCGTTGCTGCTGGTGGTGGCGTCCAGCCTGTTATAGAGGTCGGCAAATGCTTTCAAACGGTCGCCTTTGTCATGTTCATATGTGCACTGCCTTCAGCCCCGGGTGGCATAGTTGCTTCGGGTGATAAGCCAGCTTCAGACGGAGCGTCTGTTTCAGGCAGGCCTGTTTCCGCTTCAGCCGCCTCTTCACCATACTCGGTGACAAATCCCTGCGCATCCAGGCCTTGTTCGCACAACCAGCGCACCATGGGGTGGACCTGCCCGTGCGTGACAAACACGCGCTCTGCGCCGGTGGCCTGTATGGCAGCCTGCAGACCTGGCCAGTCGGCATGGTCAGACATGATAAAACCGCGGTCTACGCCACGCCGCCTGCGCGTGCCGCGTAATTGCATCCAGCCGCTGGCGAATGCATCCGAGTAATCACCAAAACGTTTCATCCAGGTTGTGCCTTGCGCCGATGGCGGCGCCAGCACGATGCTCTTGCCTATCTGTGATTTATCCTGCATGTCACTGACATACTGGGTGGCCGGCAGGTTGACCCCGCCTTCGCGATACACCTTGTTCAATGGCTCTACCGCGCCATGTACCAGGATGGGGCCTATATGCGGGTTAAGCCCTGACAATATGCGTTGCGCCTTGCCAAAGGCATAACAAAACAGCACGCTGGTGCGGTTGTTATCGGCATTGTTTTGCCACCACTGGTTGATATCGGCAAAGATTTCGCTTTGCGGCTGCCATTTGTAAATCGGCAGGCCAAAGGTGGATTCGGTAATAAAGGTATGGCAGCGCACACTCTCAAAAGGCGGGCAGGTGCCATCTGCTTCCACTTTGTAATCACCGGAAGCTACCCATACCTCACCTTTGTATTCCAGCCGCACCTGGGCAGAACCCAACACGTGGCCGGCGGGATGCAGGCTGAGCTTGACACCGTGATGGTTAATGACCTCGCCGTATTCCAGCGTCAGCAGGTTGATATCTTCACCCAGTCGTTTGCGCAAAATGCCTTCACCGGCGGCCGCAGCCAGGTAATGCGAGTGACCAGTGCGCGCATGATCGCCATGCCCGTGGGTGATCACGGCGCGTTCCACCTGCCGCCAGGGGTCAATATAAAAATCGCCGGGCGGGCAATACAAGCCCTCGGGACGGGCTACCACTAATTCCATGAGGTTGAATCCACCGCTTATCTTCGCTTATCTTGATGATTAAATATGGGGATATGACAGCGCTAATACAATTTCATTCTGCATGCCGAATAAAAAATGCAAACAGCAAAAATCTCAGTCTCGAGGGATAAACAACAAATAGATTGTTAGGTTAGCGATCGACTTAAAGTGACTGAGCGCCCACTGTCTTTTATGTTCCACGGCTATTTAATCGTGCTGTGGTTTATGGGCCCCTATCTGACGCGCCGAGTAGCGCAGTCAGCGTGGGGGCCTTCGGCCAGCGTCTGTTCGAGTTCCGCGGTGGCTTGCGTTCTTTGCAAGCCGCTAGGGCGAGTTTCGTTGGCCGCCCACGTTGATGAGCAACGCAGGGGGAAAGCGGAAGCTACGGTGCATTTCTTTTGGTTACTTATTCTTTGTGCAAGCAAAGAAAAGTAACTCGCCAAGAGGCGAAATGAATATTTTAAGAATACCTATCGAGGATCACCCTTCATACATTTGAGAGTTTTCTCTCTAACTCTTTTAGTCGCGCTTCCAGCAAAGCAATCTTCTGGTCACGTTCCTGTATCGCCGGAATCACATCCTCAACCTTCAATAGTTTAGGGATATGCTTATGGCAATTCGCATCCCAGGCTTTGATGGTAAACACGATCACGCGCTCAACCTTGGCCGGATAATCCGGAGAAGACACGCGCTCGATTAACGCTTTATCACCAGTCACAATCTTTGCCTCTCCCCAGATTTTGACGCGCTGGGTATTGGCATAATCCATCAGGAACAACTGTGCTTTCGGATTTTCATCCAGGTTGCCCGCCGTGATGTATTGCTTGTTACCGGCAAAATCGGCAAACGCCAGTGTGTGTTCATCCAGCACATGCAAAAAGCCTGGCGGCCCGCCTCTATGCTGCATGTAAGGTTGCCCGTCTGAGTTTGCCGTGGCGATATACATGCTGGTCTGTGCGGCGATGAATTCAGCCAGTATCGGTGTCACTACTGATTCCCAGCCGCGGGTGCTTTCGAATTTCGCATAGCCCATTCTTGACCCCATTTCTTCCTGTCTGGCTTTCACTGCTGGTGTGAACACGACCTCACTGGGAGCTACCAATGTTGAAACGAATGATGCAGTCATGATCGTTCTCCTTTGCTTGTTTACTGATGGATGAATTTTAGTAAATAATGCGAAGGAGAGAATCAGGGCTGGCCGCAATACATTATTTCGCCCAAAGAAATAGAATAAGAGAAAAAGCATAGTGGAAGTGACAGTGAGAAATGTGATGGGAGAACTATCATCGACCAATTTCATTTGATGCGGGTGTTTGCCAGCGTAGCGGAAGAGGGCGGGTTTGCCGCTGCCTCACGCAAACTGGATATTTCGCCGGCAGCCGTCACGCGTGCAGTGGTGGCGCTTGAAGAGCAACTGGGCGCGAGGTTGTTGCAGAGAACCACCCGCAATGTACGCTTCACCGATGCCGGCCGCCAGTATTACGAAAATGTGCGTGCTATCCTGGCCAGTATCGCCGAGGCGAATGAGGCGGTCGCAGAAAGTAACGCGACGCCGCGCGGTACGCTTTCCATCACTGCGCCGGTGATGTTCGGGCGCATGTTTGTCATGCCTTGCATCATCGATTACATGCAGCGTTATCCGCAGGTGAAGATGGTCGCGCACCTGGTAGACCGTGTCACCAACCTGGTCGATGAAGGCATGGACGTGGCGATCCGTATTGGTCATTTGCCTGATTCCGGGTTGAGGGCAGTCAGGGTCGGCGAGGTCCGGCGCGTGCTGTGCGCATCCCCGGCCTATCTGGAGAAATCCGGTATACCCAGGCAGCCTGCCGAGCTGGCTAACCATGCCATTATTTCATCCAGCGCTGTTTCTCCGCATATTGAATGGCGCTTCAACGATGGTAGCGAGCCTGTGTTGATCAGGATGGATCCACGCCTGACTGTCACCAGTAATGATGCTGCGTTAGCAGCTGCTACCGGTGGCTTAGGCATAGCGCGACTGCTTTCATATCAGGTGTGGGATGCACTGGAAGCTGAGGCTGTGCGGCTGATCCTTGAAAGCCATGAAGAAGCACCCTGGCCGGTGCATGTGCTACACAGGGAGGATAAGTTAGGTTCCTCCAAAGTCCGCAGCTTTATCGACGAGATCGTCGAAAGTCTGCGTGCCAATCCAAAATTGAATCCCTGACGATATTGCGCCAGGCGAAACAATCCATTTCACCGTAAGTGGTTTTTCATACTGCCTTCAATCTCTAACATTCGGGCTGTCAATCACCGACATAACCCGATTAAAGGAGACAATATGAAAGCAGCCATTATCATTTTTTCTGATCCCACTCATGGCGGAGAAGAGGCGCTGGGACGTGCATTCAACGGTTTGGCGGCCGCATACGATTTCAAGCAGAAGAACATGGACGTCGCTATTTATTTCCAGGGCACCGGCACGCGCTGGGTCAGTCATCTGAATAAAGTAGGCCATCCGCTTTACCAACTGTATTCCGCAGTTTCTGATGTCGTGGCAGGCGTTTCCTGCGGATGCGCCGATGTGTTTGGCGCGCGGGCTGAAGCCGAAATGAACGGCTTTGATCTGGTTACTGATAACAGCGTACCCGGTACTTCGGGCCTGACCAGTTACGCTACGCTGGCTGGCGATGGCTATACCATCTTCAGTTTTTGATCAGGGTACCATCCTGTGACAAACCTGGGAGCTGATGCCCAGGTTTGTTTTTATATATTTGTGTGTCGGGCAGCGGTGCCTGCCACGCCCAATTTGACTTGTCCTATTTCCTGCGAAACACGATCACGCTGATCAGTCCTATCCCAAACAGCATCAGGCTGATGCTTTCAGGTTCAGGTACCGGGGAGTTGGAGGAGGTTGCCGCGTTCGCTGCTGCCGAAGCCAGCAGGCCAAAGGTTAAATTCAATTTCTTAAACATGTTTTTATTCTTGATATTGCTAAATGTATTGCAGGTAATTCTATGAGGGGCGCTATGTTACAACAATGACCCATATTGGCTAAGACTAAAGGGCTAAAAATAGTTTGTTATTTATTGTTAACTTGTAGTAGCATTATGTTAACACATTTATATACATATACTGGAGGTATTTATGGAAGAGTCCATTTACTTCAGCCACCGCGGCATCAGTGTCAGTAACAGCAAGTTCATTGTTAACGGTAAGCCCATTCCTATCAAGCATGTGACTACCGTTGAAAAACGGAAACTGGGCCCGAACCTGACTTTGGAAAAGGTCTGTCTGATCGGCGGTTTAGCACTTTTATTCGGCAGCGCTAGCCTGCGGTTTGTTGGCATCTTTTCATTGATCTATGGCGCTGTCTTGTGGTTGCTGTCCACACCCAGATATGCAGTGGTCATCCATACCCTGGCTGGCAATATCCAGGCAGTCATAGGCGAAAATGTGCTAGATGTTGAAAACGTACTGACAGCATTGAACGTGGCCATCGCCTTGCGCGGAAGCTCCCCGCAAGAATAATCCCTCCTCCACCAGTCTCCTCTCCTCTCGTGATCCTTATCCCCTTTAGGATGCGAGAGGTTTTTTTTACCTTCGATAAACTGTGCTTAATCCGGCAAAAGTGATGTATCCAGTGTTGCTGGCTTTTTTGCAGGCACTATGATTGCTACGTTAAATATTCATGAGATGTTGGTTCGTGTGGATTAAATCCAGGAAAAATGTGAAACTTCATCAACATTTTCTTGTATTCACTATATGAACAATTCACAAGCGCAAGCGGATCCTCCTGCAGAAAATCAAACCAGCCAGGTGCCTCCGCTATTTATCCTGTTAAACGCGGGGTCTGGTGCCAAGAATGCGGAGATAGTCGCCAATACGCTGGCCAACGTATTTTTTGAGGCCGGACAATCTTATGAATTGTTACTTTGCCGGCGTCCGGGTGACCTGCCTGCAATGACCAAACGGGCAGTACAGCAAGCCGGTGACAGGAATGGTGTGGTCGTCGCAGCGGGTGGCGATGGCACCATACGCTTTGTCGCTCAGCAAGTGCTGGCTGCCGGATTGCGGTTTGGTGTAGTGCCGCTTGGCACCTTCAATTATTTTGCGCGTGACAACCAGATCCCACAGGAAGTGGAGCTGGCTGCACAAGCGTTGATTGCCGGCATTCGCGCAGGGTATGAGCGGCCGGTACAGGTAGGCCAGCTGAACGATGAAGTTTTCCTGGTGAATGCCAGCCTGGGACTTTATCCGCAATTGCTAGCAGACCGTGAAGAATTCAAGCAGCAGCATGGCCGTAGCCGCGTCGTGGCAAAAGTGGCGGCGTTTCTTACCTTGTTAAAACGCGATATCAAGATGTTGCTGCGCATAGCACACGACGGCGGGCAACACTCAAATGACGAGGAGCTGTTGCCTGCTTCGACGATCATTGTTGGCAATAATGCCATCCAGCTGGAAGCCATAGGGCTGGAGGTGGAATCTGAAAAGGTCAGAAATGGCCAGCTTGCCATCATCGCACTGCCGCCCATGAGCGCGGCGGAACGGGTGGCCGTGGCATTTCACGGCATGATAGGCTTGCTTGGCAAGTCGCAGAACGTGACCCACTTTAGCTGTCGCCAGCTGGTGGTTGAACCGCTTTCACGTCACCACAAGCGTTCGGTGAAAGTAGCCATGGATGGCGAAGTTTCCCGCATGCAACCGCCGTTGACCTTTCGCGTCGGGCCCCAGCCTTTGCGACTGGTCATGCCTGTTACGCCAGGAGACTATACTTGAGCGTGATCCTCCATCTTTCCGACACCCATTTCGGTACTGAGCAACCGGAAGTGACGGCTGCCCTGTTGCAGCTTGCGCAAGAAGTCGGCCCTGACATCGCCATCCTGTCCGGGGATGTCACCCAGCGCGCACGGCGTGGACAATTTGATGCCGCCAGACGCTTTATGGATAGCCTGGCTGCGCCGGTGAAACTGGTGATCCCTGGCAACCACGATATCCCGCTGTTCAATATCTTTGCGCGTGTTTTCAATCCGTACGGCAATTACCGCCGTGTATTCGGCAAAGTGCTTGCGCCACGATTTTCCGGGCAGGAGGTGCTGGTGATAGGCGTGAATACCACCCGGCCGTGGCGTCATGCGGATGGTGAAGTATCAGCGAAACAGATCAAACATGTTTCGCAGCAATTGCGAAGCGCTTTGCCAGGCCAGTTGCGTGTCATAGCAGTGCACCAGCCTGTCTATGTCGAACGGGAAAGCGATAAAGAGAATTTGCTGCATGGGCATCAAAAAGCAGTAGAAGCCTGGGCTGCCGCCGGGGCGGACCTGATTTTAAGCGGGCACATACACCTTGCTTATGTACGCAACCTGGCAGAAAAAGTGCAGAACGTCACACGTTCATTCTGGATAGTCTCGGCGGGTACTGCCATATCCTCACGTATACGCGAAGGCAAACCCAACTCGGTGAATCTTATCCGCTATGCGCCAGCACAGCCTCGCACCTGCCAGGTGGAGCGGCTGGATTTTGATGCAGCTTCCTCCCGTTTTATTGTTGCCGAGACCAGGTTGCTGGAACTTTCCTAGCGATATGCCAGCTCTGCGACCATCGCGCCGGCATATCACGGTCAGCGTCACCCTCCTGATCATCGCAGGCTCGCTGTTTGGGTGGATTGCTAATAATGTCGTCAGCGGTGGCGGGCTGACCATGGTCGATGTCGAACTCGCCCAATGGTTGCATGAACGTGCCAGGCCGATTCTGACACAATGCCTGCTGATCTTAACCAACCTGCACGATCCCTGGGTCATTAGCCCTGTCGCGGTGGTGATCGCACTGGCTTTTGTCTGGAACAAACACTGGGGTGCAGTAATGGCTGTTTTGCTTGGTATAGAAGGCGGCATGCTGCTGAATTTGCTGGCCAAGCAGGCGTTTCACCGGGCGCGGCCCACCTTTGAACACCCGCTACTCACCCTCACTACCTACAGTTTTCCCAGCGGGCATGTCGTTGCGAGTACGCTTTTTTATGGGGTTCTGGCAGCACTGTGGATTTCAGAAAAACCATCATGGGCGCGCGCTTTCTACACGCTGCTGCCAGCGTCGACGATGATAGTGCTGGTTGCCTTCAGCCGAATGTATCTGGGCGCCCATTACCTGAGTGATGTGCTCGCTGCTTTTCTAGAAGCGGTTGCCTGGCTGGCACTGTGTTTCACGGTCATTCAAACACTTCGTGACCATCAATCGCCATCATCTTGTAATATATAAACTTCCCTAATGTGGCGGTTTGGTAGTATGCTTTGTTAAGGTTTGTGTTTAGTGTTTAAAACAGAACATCTGTCATACTCAACACACATATCTTGTTGATCATATTGTTGTTTCAGGGGACGTAATGCGATCTTAACCTGTTCACGTCCCAATCACTTTCCTTTAGTGGATACCCGGGTAAAGCTGGCTGGAAGGATGGCCATCGTCAAGAACCCAAGATAGTCGCTCAACTTTCGTGCGTCATATTTAGTTCACAGAAACATGTTTGGAATTTGTTAAATTAAGGATATTTCCAATCCGGTCCGGGATGTTTTAAATTGTGGTTTGGAATGGAAAGAAACCAAAATGACAAAAGATAATTCTCAAATAGTTGAAAAGAGTCACCTGGATTTCCCTGTGATCGGGATAGGGGCTTCGGCTGGAGGATTGAAGGCTATATTAAGCATCTTTAGCGACCTGCCAGTGGATAGTGGCATGGCCTTTGTCATTGTGCTGCATTTGTCTGCCAAACATGAAAGTAATTTCCCCAAGTTATTGCAAAACGTCACCACCATTCCGGTCAAACAGGTGGTTGAGCCCATCAAGATAGAAAAAAATACCATCTACGTCATCCCTCCCTCGAAAGATCTTTTAATGAGTGATGGCATGCTGGTTGTTCGCGAGTTAACGAGGGTGATAGGAAAGCATACTGCGATCGATTTATTTTTCCGTACCCTGGCCGATGCGCACATGGAACATGCCATCGGCATCATCTTGACCGGGTCGGGATCCGATGGCGCAGTGGGCATCGCCCGCATCAAGGAAAAAGGGGGCGTGACCATCGTGCAAGACCCCAGCGACTCTGAGTTTGACGGGATGCCGGCGAGTGCCATCAAAACGGACATCATTGATTTTGTCTTGCTGCTGAAAGACATCCCGAAAAAACTTATCGAGCTGGCAGAGAATGTGACCAAGATTGATTTGCCGCTGATTCCGGATGAACCTGCAGCAGGAAAAGCAACCGTCGGCGATGCCAGTAATGACACTATGAATTCCATCATGGAGTTGCTACGGGACAGGACTGCCCATGATTTTTCGCATTACAAGATCGCAACCGTATTGAGACGCATAGAGCGTCGCATGCAGGTAAATTGCGTCAGTAATTTAAATGCCTATTTGGAGTTCCTTGACGCGCACCAGGAGGAGACACAGCATCTTCTGCAGGATTTGCTTATCAGCGTCACCAACTTTTTCCGGGACCGGGATTGTTTTGATGCGCTGAAGCGCGAGATCATTCCGCAAATCTTTGCAGAAGCCGAGCCAGGAAGCCAGATACGTGCCTGGAGCGCAGGATGCGCGACAGGTGAGGAAGCGTATTCGATCGCGATGCTGATGGCGGAGCACCAGGCGCAACAATCACCCACGGTGGATATCCAGGTGTTTGCCACCGACATAGATGACCGCGCCATCTCTGTGGGACGCAGGGGGTCTTATCCCGAATCCATAGTCACCGATATAGAACCTGACCGCCTTAAAAAATTCTTCGTCAAAAAAGATAATCATTACCAGATCAAAAAGGAAACCCGGGAGAATGTGCTATTTGCAGCGCATAACATTTTGCGTGACCCGCCTTTTTCACGGGTACACCTTATTTCTTGCCGCAATCTCCTGATCTATCTGAACAGGGACGTACAGCAGCATATCTTTGAAATGTTTCATTTCGCCTTATTGCCAGGCGGGTATTTGTTTCTGGGTAACTCGGAATCGGCAGAAATTTCATCTCAATACTTCGTTGCGGTCGATAAAAAAAACCGTATCTACCGTGCACTGGTTCCGCCTCAGATGCCAAGATATTCTTCTGCGCTGCCCAAACGCAGTGGGGCGGCGTCGGCGGTTCAAGATAAAGTGCTGGCACAGGAGGCCAAGCCTGCAATTGGATATGCGGAACTCCATCGCAGGGTGCTTGAGGAGTATTCCCCGCCCAGTGTGTTAGTCGATAAGGATGGCAATATTGTATTTTCGAATGACCGCGCCGGTCAGTATTTAAGATACGTCGGCGGTGAGCCTTCGAAAAACCTGCTCACGTTGATCATCCCCGAACTGCGAATCGAATTAAGAACGGCCCTGTTCCAGGTGATACAGCTTGGGATAAACACGGAGACCAGAGCCATCCGCTTATCGCGGAACGAAAAGGATGTGCATATCGGGTTAACCATCCGGTTGATCAAACAACAGGATCTGGCGAATCCTCTTTATCTGATTTTATTCAATGAAATCGAGTTAGATCCTAGCACGGCGACATTGCCGCATACCGCTTCCTCCAGCCTGGCCAGTCAGCTGGAAAGCGAACTTGCCATGACCAAGGAGCAATTGCAGCAGACGATTGAGCAATATGAAACCTCTTCAGAAGAACTGAAAGCCTCGAACGAGGAACTGCAGGCAATGAATGAGGAGTTGCGTTCCACGTCTGAGGAACTGGAAATAAGCAAGGAAGAGTTGCAGTCGATTAACGAAGAGCTCATTACCGTCAACCAGGAACTCAAAATAAAAGTAGATGAAACTGGCAAGAGTAATGACGATCTGCAGAACTTTATCGCATCGACCGAGATAGCCACTATCTTTGTTGACCGCTCCATGCGTATCAAACGCTTCACGCCGCATGCAGCGGCCATTTTTAATTTGATTGCTACCGATATTGGCAGGCCTTTGCTGGATATCACACATCGTCTGCACTATGAGTCGCTGTTCGCAGATGCCACCAGTGTTTTTGAATCACTGCATGTGCTCGAACGGGAAGTCAGTAGCGACAAGGACGAATGGTTCATCGCCCGCCTGATACCGTATCGCACCACTGAAGATTTAATCGATGGGCTTGTACTGACTTTCATCGACATCACGAGTTTGCGCGACACGCAAAAGAAACTGCTGGAAGAAGAGCAGCGCATGCGGCTGATCGCTGCGAATGCAAAGGATTATGCAATCTTCACATTTGATGCGTTGGGCAAGATCACCAGCTGGAACTGGGGCGCACAAAGATTATTCGGGTATGACGAGAATGAGATACTCGGCAAGCATACGCGGATTTTATTCACCCATGAGGACCAGGAAAACGGTATACCAGAGGAAGAAATCGAGAAAGCCCGGCAGCAGGGAACTGCCGAGGATGAGCGGTGGCATTTGCGGAAAGATGGCAGCAAATTCTTTTGCAGTGGGGTGACCTCGGTGCTTAAGGATACTTCAAATGGCTTTGCCAAGATTGCCCGCGACCTGACGCAGGTAAAAGAGGAAGAGTCACGCCGGGAAGCTCTGTTTGAACAGGAATGTGAAACCCGGAAGAAAATGGAGGTTGCTGCGAAGATGCGTGACGAATTTTTCGCGGTACTTTCCCACGAGTTGAAGCAACCGCTGAATCTCATCACCATGAATGCCGAGATGCTTAAGCGCACGCCGGAAGCACGCAGCCTGCCCAAAGTGCAGGAAGCGGCAGAAATCATCCGTGGCGCCGCGCAGAGTCAGGCAACACTGATCAATGACCTGCTGGATCTCTCCCGCGCGCAAACGGGCAAGTTGCATCTCGATAAGAAACACATTGATCTGGTGCCTCTTATCGAGCGTGTCATCCAGTCTTTTGAAGAAGACATTGCCCATAAGAAATTACAGCTAAAACAAACCATCCATGTGCAGTCACTTATTTATCATGCAGATGCGACACGGTTCGAACAAATCATCTGGAACCTGATCTGCAATGCGATCAAGTTCACGCCTGACAACGGCCATTTGCATGTGAAACTTGAGAAAGATGACCAGCATTTCGAATTGACTGTAGAAGATTCCGGTAAAGGCATAGAAAAACATTATCTGCCGTTTATTTTTGAAATGTTCAACCAGGCGGAGTCGAGTACTACCCGTGTACATGGCGGGATGGGAATAGGTTTGGCGCTTGCCAAAGAATTGGTGGAAAGTCATGGCGGGCATATCATGGCTACGTCAGCCGGCCTGGGTAAAGGCGCTCAATTCACAATAAAATTTCCGCTCTTGCCTGATATGGAACCTGTTTCGCCGAAAACAGAAGTTAATCAGGTAGAGACGCTGGACAGTGTGCTGGACGGAAAAGATATCCTGATCGTGGACGATGACAAACAGTTTTTATCCGCATTCGGTCATCTGCTTTCTGCGTACAATGCGAATTTTGTACTGGCGGATAGCGGGAAAATTGCGCTGGAGAATATTCATACCACTGACTTCGACCTGGTGATCTCCGATATTGCCATGCCGGAAATGGACGGTTATCAGCTATTGAGTGAGATCAGAAAGGTCAAGCCCACATTGCCTGTGATCACCCTGACAGGTTTTAGCCGCTCAGAAGACGTGAATAAGGCGCTCGCAGCCGGTTTTCAGGCGCATATAGGCAAACCTCTGGAAATCACCGAATTATTACAAAAGGTGAATGCGATTTTTTGTGTGGCGTAACTCTCGTCTTTTAAAGCAAGCGCAACATAGCCACTCAGGAATCATCCACTCCGGAAGCATACAGCCTTAATAGCTCGTTGATGTTTTCGGAAGCATGACAGTCCAGGGTTTTCACATTTTTTTCATTGAAGGTCAGTTTTTCAATGGTATTGATATTACTCGCGAATTTATCGTCCAGCTGACCGCATTTTTTTGTGCGCCTGTTCACCAGGTCAAGATATTCCTTTTGTGACTGCTGACGTTGCGCTGGTGTCTTGGCACTATCGTTCATCAACTTTGTATAAGCAGCCCTCAGCCGCAATTCGGCGACGCTCCACAGGTTGAAAGCAATCAGGTTTTTTGACGGATCGTTGACAGCTGTATTTTCAGTGGCTGGCTGGTCTGCAGTATGATTAGCCACCGTTTCATCAGACTCGCTGGTATTTGCCTCCACATTTTCATGCGGATTGCCCTGCTGTGGAGGTGCCGGTTTTTTATACCGTTTTTTAATGACTTTTTCCACCGTGGAAACAGGTTCAGCTTGACTGGCGTTTGGGGTGTTGTAGCGGGCAAGTTCAAACGAGGTAGAGATATCTTCAGCGACGGCCTCCCTTATTGTTTTCTTCTTGATAAAGGTTTTTTCGGTGGTTGGCGCATAGGCGTGCTGGTCTCTGCGGTCCTGAGAGGTAAACAATATCACTACTATCCCTAGCGACAGGCCAGTGATAAGGATATTTCTTTTCGCTAACTGAACACCCTTGTCAAAGAGTGATGGCTTATTGCCAGTGCCTTCATTAACCCCATCAGGCAGATGTGTATTTCCCATCTTATAAATCCAATATCTTCTTCGATATCTAATTGTTGAGCGCATACGATACCAGAAGCAAAAAAATCTGACAAAACTCAAATCATCACCTGTTGCACCTGAACTCTTAATGAAGAGGAAGTTTGATCAAGCTTAAATGCATTAACGACCGGATTCCGGAATAAATTAAGGTTGCTAGAGTATCAAAAGTATCCTAAGGTACATATTCACACATTCCCGCACATTAACGCCTATCTTTTTGCAACCATGTTTCCTGCTCATGTCTACCAAGCTGCATTGAATACCTCGACTTCGGGTCAGTATTTCCTCACACCTTCTGAAGATCCGGTATTCCTTGAAGTCAATGACACCTTTCTTGAACTGGCAATGCTGAAGCGTGAAGATGTGGTAGGCAAGCGCTTGTTTGAAGTCTTTCCCGCCGATCCCGATGATCACAAAGACAGCGGGGTTGAAGCCCTGAGGCTTTCCTTAAAGCGCGTGATTGAGACAGGAAGGCAGGATAGGCTAACCCTGCAACGTTACCCGATCAAAACGACCAAAGAGGATGGCACGGTCTTTTTTGAGGAGCGCTTCTGGAGTGCCAGTAACACCCCGATTTTCGATGCGCAAGGCCAGTTGCTTTGCATTTCTCATCAAACCAGCGAAGTCACCGAGAGAGTATATGCGGAAGAGGCACTGAAGAAGTCAGAAGCCCGATATCGTAGCCTGACTGAATCGATTGATGACGGATTCTGTGTCATAGAAATGGTGTTTGATGAGCTAGATAAGCCGACGGATTACATTTTCCATGAAATTAATCCGGTTTTTGAAGGGCAGACAGGCCTGCATGATGCTAAAGGCAAATCCATGCGCGAACTGGTGCCTGAGCATGAGTCTCACTGGTTTGAGGTGTACGGCCAGGTGGCGAAAACGGGTAAACCGATCCGATTTGAAGGGGGCTCAAAAAACCTGGGCCGTATCTTCGATCTGTATGCCTATCCTGTTGATGCGCAGGGCGAGAATATGGTGGGCGTGCTGTTCAGGGATGTCACCCAGAAAAAAAGAGACGAAGAGCAATTACGCTTGAGTGAGTCCCGCTTAAGCGCATTGATCACAGCGACCGCTGAAGTCGTTTACCGGGTGAGCCCTGACTGGAGTGAGATATACCAGTTGCAGGGGCGGGGTTTCCTGAAAGATGTCACTGATTCCAAAAAGCTCTGGTTTGAAGAGTATGTCCCGCCTGGAGAGCATGAAAAACTTCGTGCGGCGATTGACACATGCATCAGTGAGAAATCCAAGCTTGAGCTCGAGCTGATGGTGATTCTGGCGGATGGCAGTATAGGCTGGGTTGAAACCAGGGCCATTCCCATGCTGAATGAGAGTGGTGAAATCGACGAATGGGTAGGCGCCTCCACTGATATTACCGCGCGTAAGCTTGCAGAAGAGGAGTTGCGCGAATCCGGTCGCCTGAAAGATGAGTTCCTCGCCATGCTGGCACATGAGCTGCGCAATCCGCTGGCGCCGATTTCTGCAGCAGCACAGGTCCTGCCATTGGCACATAATGACCCTGCCAAGCTGGAGAGTTGCAGCGGCATTATCACCAGGCAGGTAAGGCATATGACCGAGTTGATCGATGATCTTCTCGATATGTCACGCGTCACCCGGGGCTTGATTACCTTGCAGCAAGATGAAGTCGAATTGAATGATGTAGTGACACATTCGCTGGAGCAGGTGCGGCCGCTACTCTCAAAACATCACCATCATTTGACATACAACAGCCCGACAACATCTATCTGCGTCAGGGGTGATAAAAACCGCCTGATCCAGGTGCTTAGCAATATATTGAACAATGCAGCCAAATATACGCCCAGTAACGGCAAGATAGATCTGTTACTGGAAACAGAGGGCATGTTCGCAAAAATAACGGTATCTGATAATGGTATCGGCATGGAACCTGAACTGATTAAAAGCGTATTTGAGCTGTTCACCCAGGCATCAAGATCATCAGACCGGTCACAAGGAGGGTTAGGCATAGGCCTGGCCCTCGCCAGAAGCCTGGTGGATCTGCACGACGGGCAGATATCGGCTTTCAGTGCGGGACTAAATCAGGGAAGCCGGTTCGAGATCCTGTTACCGCTTGTCAAAACGGCTAAAGTCATCAACGAAAGCGCCGGCGATATTTTTGATCAAGACACGCCATCCGTTTTTAAAATCCTGGTGGTCGATGACAATGCTGATGCCGCTGACATGACAGCCATGCTGCTGGAAATGGCAGGCTACAAAGTGATCGTGGAATATGATGCCCTGAAGGCACTTGGCCGGGCCAAACTCGAAAAGCCAGCGGTGTTGATCCTGGATATTGGTTTGCCCGGCATGAATGGCAAGGAGCTTGCCAGTCTTTTGCGTAAAGAAGCGGAGACTGCGAATGCGACCTTTATCGCATTAACCGGATATAGTGAAGAACAGGAGATGGAAAACGCAAAAGCGGCGGGATTCGATCACTATCTTGTGAAGCCGATGGATACCGAAAGACTTTTAAAGGTTTTAAACGATCTCGGCTGAATAAGCTGGTCGGAGTCATTCTTCGGGAGGAGTGATCCCGAAGCAAACAGTGATGGATGTTTTGAGGGTAAAAAAAAGAGACCGCCTCAAGCAGTCTCTTTTTTCTGTCTTGATTAGCTGATGGGGTGAAGGCTTTCATCATGTTTTGCTTCAGCACCCACAGCCTCATCACCTTTACCTGACGCCATTACTTTGCGGGCGATTGCTGTCACCGCCAATAACAATAAGAACTTTTTCATTTTATATCCTTTCAGAATTTGAATTAAAGCCCTGACACATAATGTAAGGCTGCCAGCACATTTAATAACAACCCGGGCGTTGAACCTATCCGGAATACTCTTATTTGCAAGTAGGACTGGCTTACCGCTTGTTCAATGCGATGATCATTTTTCAGTCCGGCACCCAATCCAGATCCACCCATGTTGGCGCATGGTCACTCGCACCTTCTTTGCCCCTGTAAGCCTTATCAACATTCGCATCCTGAAGAGTGGAAGACAAGGTTGGGCTGAGGAGTATGTGGTCAATTCTCAAACCGCCATTGCGCGCCCAGCGGTTACGTTTGTAGTCCCAATAGGTATAAATGGTTTCATGGGGATGGCATTTGCGCAAAGCATCGGTCCAGCCCTGTCTGACCAAATTGGCAAATGCTCTTCGACTCTCCGGCTGCAATAAAGCGTCCTCATCCCAGGAACTGGTTTTGTATATATCCGCATCCGTAGGCACAACGTTGTAATCGCCAGCGAGCACTACTGGTAGCCCGGTTTCAATTAACTCTTTTGCATGACGGTTTAACCGTTTGAACCACGCCAGTTTGTAGTCGAATTTGGGGCCAGGCTGGGGGTTGCCATTAGGCAGATAGATGCTGGCAAGGATCAATCCATTCACAGCAGCTTCAAGATAGCGCGCCTGTTTATCGGCCGGGTCTCCCGGCAAGCTGCGGCGAATGGCAATGGGCTCATTGCCCCTGCTGAGGATAGCCACGCCATTCCAGGTCTTTTGCCCTTGCCACAAGGCACCATAGCCCGCTTTTTCAATGGCTTTATACGGGAATTTACCTGTTTCGGACTTTAGTTCCTGCAGGCACACGGCATCCGGCTGGGTTTCAGCAAGCCATTCCAATAACCTTTCAATCCGATTATTGATGCCATTGATATTGTAGGTGGAGATTTTCATCGCGATCTTCAGGCGTCATCCACTCAAAGACCCATCGGCCCTGGCGAAGGTTTCAGTATGGGACCAGTCGTATACACGGCATGACTAAGCAGTTAAATGCTGGTTTTAATAAATAGTGCACGATTAGTAAGCGCTATCCTACATTGGAATGAGATGAATGCCGATGTCATGTAGATTAATTGCTGCATTAAATACTATCGTGATACTAAAACTGCACAAGCAAAAAATCTGTTTTTATTGAAGGGAGAATAGAATGAATCTAGAGGTTGTAAGAATCCTCAATCATGGCGAGCATTCAGAGGAATATGTTGAGCTAAGAGCCACATCCGCATGTAATCTACAGAACTATATGATTGCCGATTCACACCATGATACTGCGATCACGAACAAACTGAGGCATGTACACTGGTTCTACCCTAAAGAGGTCAATGCAGGTGATCTGATCCATTTGCACAGTGGAAAGGGTTCTGATATCTCAACCACCAATGTGGTCGGCACTACCACCCATATGATTCATTGGGGCTTAGACAATGTGATTTGGGAAGCTGGAGATACAGGGGTCTTGTTTGAACTAAAAAACTGGGTACCCAAAAAAGCCGAATAAATCCTTCTGGACATAGTTTTATAAGGGCAGGGAGGATTGCACCGGGTTAACAGTGTCTGTCCCTGCCACCACCTGGACAGTATCCCCGTGTCGCAATAGACCGCCTTGCACAATCCGTGCCGTGATACCGCCGTGGCCGCGCATGGCGTTGTAGCCACCTGGCCCAAGCAGTTGTTCCATTTTGGAGCAGGGCTCACAAGGGCCGGTGACTTGCAGTACCACATCACCTATCCACAGATGCAAAGGCTGATCTTTAAACAGTGATTTTGCCGCCAGCAGATTGATTCCGGAAACAATCAGGTTACGCCGTAGCAAAGCCGGATCAATGTGTGCGTGACCCGTCAACGCTGCGATGACTGGTAAATGCTCCGCTTGCAGCAAGGTCACTTGCCGTTTACTTCCCTCCGGTGCGGATGACTGACGCACACTTGCCCGATCTCCCTGTAACCCTAGGTTGGCAATCGCTTGAACCTGATCCGTTAACAAACAAGGTTGACCACGGGCCGGACGCAGGTAAATGGCGTCCAGCCGTCCGTGCTGGCTGAAATGTCGGGTCAATTGGCGCAGTGTGGCGGTTTGCATGGCAGAAGATTATGTCCGAACAGGAGCAACTAGTCACAAGTATTTTAATGTATGGATGTGTTTGGTTCTGCCTTATTTAACGAACAGCGACAGGTAAGAAATTCCTACAAGGTTAATCGATATCCTCCGATGAATTTTTCCCGGCAAGTTCGTTAGTCTGACAACGTTAATACTTAGATAGTCTCTATCCTAGTGAGTCCAGCCTTGATATTAACGTCATCACGGGTGGTAAACCATTGCCCGGTCAATAAGAAATTTGCAGAAAAAATAAGGAGAAGTCTATGAAGGCATACACTTGGCAAATCATTGCGCTAGCGTTGATTCTACCCGCTTGTAAAAGTACCCCAACCAATCTGTCCCATACCGGTGATCCAAAGTCCAAGCAGGAGACTGCCGCTGATCATGCAGTTTCAGACCGGGATGATTCGGACCGCGCTTATAAAATTTATGGTGCTTATCTTTCAAACCGCCAGATCTATTTCGACTATGACAGTGATGCGCTTAACCCGAAATATAAAAACCTGATCGCAGTACATGCCAAGTATTTATTGAACCACCCGCAGAGCAAGATCTCCTTGCAGGGCCACTCTGATGAAAGAGGCACACCCGACTATAACAAGGAACTTGGCTTGCGACGCGCGAATGCAGTTAAAAATGCATTCAATGCGCAAGGCGTGAAAAATGCGCAGCTGGAGGCTATCAGCTTTGGCAACGAATTCGCAAGCAAGGATTGCCCGGATGAGAAATGCCACAAAGTGGATAGACGCGTGGACATCAATTACGGTGTCAAATAGGTTGATGCATTGTTTTTAATCAGGTCAGAGGGCTGAGAATGGCGGAATTCGATCCAAACAGACGTAGTTTTATGCGAAGTACTGCAGCATCCGGTGGCGCCATCGCGGTGGCAAAATTTGCCTCAGATGCCGAAGCAAAAGCAGTTGTCCAGCCCTCTCAGACCTCCGAGCCTTCCAACATCAATGTACTACTGCGGGTGAATGGCAGTGAACACCAGTTACTGGTGGATTCCAGGACGACCTTGCTGGATGCATTGCGGGAAAGGTTACACCTCACCGGCACAAAAAAAGGCTGTGATCAGGGGCAGTGCGGTGCGTGTACCGTGATTGTGGACGGCAGGCGTATCGCTTCATGCCTGACCCTTGCCGTCATGCAGGAAGGCCACGACATTACAACGATTGAAGGCTTGGGCACCCCGAGCAATCTACATCCTATGCAAGCGGCTTTCATCAAGCATGATGGCTATCAATGCGGCTTCTGTACCCCCGGCCAGATCTGTTCAGCAGTCGCCATGCTGGATGAAATAAAAGCCGGCATCCCCAGTCATGTGACCTCAGACCTGACACGTCCGGTTGAAATGAACACCATCGAATTCAGGGAGCGCATGAGCGGTAATTTATGCCGTTGTGGCGCGTATTCAAATATCCAGGAGGCGATTACCGAAGTCGCCGGGAAGTCCAGATGAAAGAATTCACTTATGAGCGGGTTAATCTACCTGTCGAAGCCGCGGTAAAAGCTGCACGTATCCGCAACGCAAAATTCATCGCCGGCGGTACCAATCTTCTGGATCTGATGAAACTGCAGGTGGAGACTCCGGGCCATTTGATCGATATCAATGACCTGGGTCTGGACAAGATCGATCTCACGGAGAATGGCGGCTTGCGCATCGGCGCTTTAGTGCGCAATACCGATCTCGCCGCGCATGACATCGTGCGCCGCAAGTATGCTGTGCTCTCGAGAGCATTGCTTGCGGGTGCTTCCGGCCAGTTGAGAAACCAGGCCACTACCGCTGGCAATTTATTGCAGCGTACCCGCTGTCCTTATTTCTATGATGCCAACCAGCCCTGCAATAAACGGGAGCCGGGAAGTGGCTGTTCTGCCATCGGCGGGTTCAGTCGCCAGCATGCGATTGTCGGTGTGAGTGAGGATTGTATCGCTACCCACCCCAGTGATATGGCGGTGGCAATGCGGGTGCTGGATGCCACCGTGGAGACAGTGCGTGCAGACGGCACCACCCGGGCTATTCCTATTGCTGAATTACACCGGCTGCCAGGTAGAACTCCCCATCTGGAGCATACCCTTGAACAAGGCGAATTGATCACCGCTGTGACGCTGCCGCCCCCGGTCGGCGGTACGCATATTTACCGCAAGGTTAGGGACCGCGCATCCTATGCGTTTGCCCTAGTATCGGTGGCAGCCATTATCCAGAAAGATGGCACAGGCCGGGTGGCATTAGGCGGCGTGGCGCATAAACCATGGCGCGTAGAAGAAGCTGAAATAGCTATGCAGCAAGGCGCAAAAGCCGTTTCGGCCAGGTTGCTGGCAGGCGCGCGCGTGACGAATGACAATGCATTCAAGGTAACGCTGGTGGAACGTACCCTGGCGTCAGTGATCAATGAAGCGAAAGCATAATCCATGAAATTTGATACTCCTGCGGCCACCAACCCCATAGACCAGATGAAGGTTGTGGGTCAGCCAGTTTCCCGCATTGATGGCCCGCTCAAAACTTCCGGAAAAGCGCCCTATGCATATGACAGGCATGACGTGATAGCCAACCAGGCCTATGGGTATATCCTTGGTTCAGGCATTGCAAAAGGCCGTATCGTTTCAATGAATTTATCGGCTGCCAAAGCGTATCCAGGTGTGATCACCATCGTGACTTACCAGAATGCAGGCAAGCTGACCAAAGGCGATTACAACACCGCCTTATTGCTTGGCGGGCCGGATATCCAGCATTATCACCAGGCGATCGCGATTGTCGTGGCAGAAACCTTCGAACAGGCCAGGGCTGCTGCGCACCTGATCAAAGTCAAATATGAACGCGCCAAAGGGGCGTTTGATTTAGAGAAAGAGCGCCCCAACGGCAAGCCCAAGGCAGATTCCACCCCACCTGGCGAAAGCGCTGTAGGCGATTTCGAAGGCGCTTATGCATCCGCACCGGTCAAACTGGATGCGACCTATTCAACGTCTCATGAATCACATTCCATGATGGAACCGCACGCCACGATCGCCGCCTGGGATGGCGGTCAGCTGACACTGTGGACTTCCAACCAGATGATTGCCTGGGCAGCGGGCGACATGGCAAAGACACTGGGCATTGCCAAGGAAAAAGTGCGGGTGATTTCCCCCTACATCGGCGGCGGGTTTGGCTCCAAATTGTTTTTACGTGCGGATGCATTAATGGCAGCGCTGGCAGCCAGGGAAGCAAAACGGCCGGTCAAGGTGAGCCTGCAGCGTGCGCTGATTCCGAACAACACCACGCATCGCTCTGCCACCATCCAGCGCATACGCATAGGCGCTGAGAAAGATGGCCTGATCACCGCTATCGGCCATGAAAGCTGGTCCGGCAACCTGCCAAATGGCGGTCCTGAGGCCGGCGCTTTACAGACGCGTTCGCTGTATGCCGGCGCCAACCGCATGACCTCCAACCGGGTGTCCAGGATGGATCTCCCGGAAGCCAATGCCATGCGTGCGCCAAACGAGGCTTCCGGATTGGCGGCACTGGAAATCGCAATGGATGAAATGGCGGAAAAACTGGGTATAGACCCTATAGAATTCCGGATCAAGAATGACACCCAGGTCGTGCCGGATTTTCCTGCCAAACCTGCATCCGCTGATCCACAATCCAAAAAACCGGAAGAAAACCAGCCACAGCCCAATCCTCATCCCCCATTCTCCTTACGCCAACTCGTCAAATGCTTCCAGATAGGCGCCAAACAGTTTGGCTGGAGCAAGCGCAAAGCCAGGCCTGGAGAAGTGCGAGACGGCCGCTGGTTGATAGGCCTGGGCGTAGCATCCGCATATAGGGACAACATAGTGACCAAATCGGCCGCACGTGTAAGGCTGGACAGGCGTGGTCATTTAACGGTTGAAACCGACATGACAGACATCGGTACCGGCAGCTACACCATCATCGCACAGACCGCCGCTGAAATGCTGGGCATTCCGTTGGCTAAGGTCAATGTCAGGTTAGGCGATTCGCTGTTTCCGGTGTCCGCCGGTTCAGGAGGGCAGTGGGGTGGTAACAGTTCTACCTCAGGCGTTTATGCAGCGTGTGTGAAATTGCGTGAAGCAATAGCGCACAAAGCACAATTCAATATCACCGATGCCGTTTTTGCCGATGAGAACATCAGCAACGGATCAAAGAAAATCCTTCTGGCAGAACTGGCGGGCGCCCAGGGGTTGGTGGCGGAAGATACGATCGAATTCAGCGACCTTGATAAAAAATACCAGCAATCCACGTTCGGCGCCCATTTTGTGGAAGTCGCGGTAGATGCCTACACAGGCGAGACACGCATTCGCCGCATGCTGGCCGTCTGTGCCGCCGGACGTATCCTCAACCCAAAAACAGCGCGCAGTCAGGTGATTGGCGCAATGACCATGGGCGTGGGCGCTGCCCTGATGGAATCACTGGAAGTAGACAAACGGTACGGCTATTTCGTGAATCATGACCTTGCCGGCTACGAGGTACCCGTGCATGCAGATATCCCGCACCAGGAAGTGATTTTTCTGGAAGAAACGGATCCCATCTCATCCCCAATGAAAGCCAAAGGCGTGGGTGAGCTGGGCATTTGCGGCGTGGCTGCGGCAGTCTCAAATGCTATTTATAACGCAACAGGCGTGAGGGTTCGTGATTACCCAGTTACCTTGGACAAACTGATCGGCAAAATGCCAATCAGGGTGTGATCAAAGTACACTGGCAATCTATTTATTCACTATGGTTTTACCGATCGGGGCAAGCGTAAGCAGTGCTAGCTTCAAGTGCTGGATACCAAATGGAATGCCGATAATCGTGATAAAACATGCCAGTGCAGAGCCAAGATGACCGATTGCTAGCCATACCCCGGCAAAGATAAACCAGATGACGTTTCCAATAAAACCGAGTGTGCCGGTGCCAATATCATCCCTCTGATTTAATACATTGCGACTCACTGCTTCCCGACCAAATGGTAAGAAGGTGAATTGGCCAATCACAAAACAGGCTTTACCCCAAGGGATGCCCATGATAGTGATGAAAGCCAGAATGCCGAAAAACCACCAGGCCAGGCCCATGAAAAAGCCGCCGAAGATGAACCAAAGAAAATTGCCCAGTAAACGCATTTTTTATCCATCCATTTTGTTATATGAGTTTACTTTTTATCCAGAAACTCTTTTATCTTCAAGATCAATTGTTCGGCTGTGTCGAAGATATTTTGCATTTATTTTATTGATCTTTAAAGCTGCCTTATCAATTGTCTAATATATTAATTCTAATTACATCATTGAGATTAGTTTGAGTGCATGTTGCATACCTGCTTTCTAATCAGGTAGGATGTATATTAGTATAAATATTACAACTAAATTCTTTATCGATTCTAAAGTTACGCAGATGTGAAACTGATTCGATAAGGGGGTGTTCAATGTGGTTAAAAAAGATTGCAGAAAATGTGATATGAACCACGTTGGTACAGATTTGCTGGAGCAATAAGTGTGTTCCCTCATGCAATATCTTCATTTGACCCAATAGAACTTGTCCGAGGGGTGTTGTCTTTATTAAGCCATAATGGAGACATTCATTCTCGTCGAATCCAAGAGATCCTTTCGAACTTAGGAGTGATATCAGATGATCTGGTCAGCTCTCTTAGAGAACTGAGGTTATTAAAGGAAATAGAAGGGTTGGGCTATGGCTATTGGGTCGCTACACCAACAAGGTCTGTTCCAATCAATGATCATTTTTCACTTCTAATAAGTATTGCACCTACATACGAGCTAAAGCGACATTTTCCTAGTATTGTAAGAGCAGGAATTGGACGTGTAGTGCCCACATCAGAAGTTTTGAGTTTACCGACCCAATCAATGTTGTCATGGAGAGGATTAGATGGGCGGAGTAATGCAGATTTAACTCGAGAATTTATTGAGCATAATAAAGAAAATCTCAAATCGTCAATCATGCCTTTAAATTTAGAGGCGTTCAGTATCAAAGAAACTTCACTTAAAGAACATACAGTCATTCAGGAACCGACTTGGCTTTCATATAATGACTCTCGAGTATTGTCTTACGCTAAAGTCAGCTTATTTCGAACCAAAGTTACAAAAAAATACTATCGCTACTTTCTTGGTGAAATTGACCACAATGGAAACTTTCTTGAGGGTGTATCTGTTCTTGATTACAGAGGTTTTCAATTTGGTTTTTCAGCAATATTAGAAAAGCCCTTAAGTGTCTTAGTTAGGCGCTCTGGTAATGCTATCGCAATAACCTTACCTTTATTCCCTTCGGATTCTTTGAAACAAATACTTACCTCACTGTGCAAAATTGATGAAGATAGATATGGATTCGTTTGGTTTTGTAGCAATGTTGAATGCTGGGAGTTAATAAGCTCAGTATTTAAAAAAATTGGATGCGAGATTATCAATTATGGCTAATGTTTCTACATATTCTGCTAAAACTGTATTTGATGGAATGAAGAAACGATTCCATCAGTACTTAGAAGCTCAGTACCATATCTGGGATGAGGGCCTCATCAATGATCGTATTGAAATGTTTGAAAGTGAGGGTGTTACATTCAGGGCTCCAATGCTTGAAGCTACACCTTTCTATATGCCTGGGAAGTTATATTCAGAGCTCAACATACCTGAGGCAGCAAAGTCTCTTCTAACTATATCTTCCAGCCTCGCAAGTACAGGCATACCTGCAACCCCTTATCAGCATCAGGTGGAAGCATTGGAATGCTTTATTGGACATGATCGAGAAATTATTGTGGCTACCGGTACCGGTTCTGGAAAAACAGAAAGTTTCCTAATGCCCATTCTCGCTACAATGGCTATTGAGGCAGAAAGCCGCCCAGAGTCATGGATAAACCCTGGGTGCAGAGCCTTACTTTTATACCCTATGAATGCACTTGTGAATGATCAGGTTGCTAGGTTGCGTAAAGTACTTGGTAATACTTTGGTAGCAGATAAATTAAGGGGAGCGAGAGAGCATTGTGTGACATTCGGCATGTATACAAGTAGAACACCGTATCCAGGGGAGGAAAGTAAGTCTAAGAATGAAACGCGCTTAGAGTCATTTCTACAAAAATCATTTCTAGAGTTGCCTGAAGAAGCTCAAGCTAAATTAAAAAAAGAAGGGAAGTGGCCAGCAAAAGACTTAAGTCAATTTATTGCAACAAAATTCTCGACCGGCTCATCAGATACTGAGATGCTATCTCGACAAGAAATGCAGTCTCGTTGCCCAGATTTGCTCGTAACAAACTATTCCATGCTCGAGTATATGCTTCTAAGGCCAATAGAAGCATCAATTTTTGATCAAACAACAGCATGGTTGGCTTCTGATCCTAAAAACAAGTTTACCGTAGTTCTTGATGAGGCTCACATGTATAGGGGAGCAGGTGGAGCTGAAGTAGCATTTTTATTAATGAGATTGCAAGCACGGCTTGGAATACCACGAAATAGAATCAAGTTTATATTAACAAGTGCAAGCCTTGGAACTACGGAAGAGGCTCATGCGCGCATGAAAGCGTTCGCAGCTGATTTAAGTGGATTGCGAGAGCCTTGTAGAGAGTTTGTTCTCATCACTGGTAAACAACAAGAAAAAGCTGGGCAGAGACCTGCTACATCAGAAGAGGCAATTGCTTTATCTGATTATGATTTTACTACATTGCATACAGCTAATGAGATGCATGACAATGCTGAGGGTGAGTTTCTTAAGCTTTGTTCTAAATTAAAATACAAGCCTGCTAATAAGTTTACGGATAAATCTTCATTCCAAAATGTAGTGTTCGACTGGATACAATCGTTTGGTCCTGCAGCTTTAGTTGCAAATAAAATAACTTCAAAACCTCAAAGGCTGCATGAAATTGCTGAGGCTGTTTTCCCGCAAACAAATCAAGGTGAGAAGTCGCTTGAAGGGTTGCTAGCATTAATGTCTTTTGCTAAGCAAGAAGGTACAGGGAAGGTGTTTTCACCTGTTCGGTCACATCTTTTTTTTAGAGGTCTTTCAGGAATTTATGCATGTATAAATCCTGAGTGTGATTCCCGGCAAGGCTCAAAACCATCAGTTTTAGGAAAGCTTTATTCCTCTCCAAGATTAAAGTGTGATTGTGGGAGTCGTATTTATGAGGTTCTAACTCATCGGGATTGTGGAGCGGCCTTTATAAGAGGATATATGCGTGACTCTGACGGGGACTTTCTATGGCATCAGCCTTCAAATGGATTATGGGGGGCAAGTGGTCTTTTTGAGACGCATTTATTAGTTGAACTGAAGAGACGTGCATCAAATATTCATGGTAAGTATCAGGGCTCAAGTAATTGGTTACATAAAGCAACTGGAAAATTATTAAACCATAAGCCTAGCGAGGATCAGTTACAACAATATCTTGAAGTACTTCGACCAGATAATGCAGTTCTAATATCGGGTAAGTCAATTTTAACCTTTACAAATCGATGCCCTATATGCATGAAGAGATGGCAGTCAGGGACAACAAAAATCATGGATTTAGCTACAAAAGGAGAGGCACCTTTTGCTCAGCTAGTTCGCACTCAAGTTGAGCTCCAGCCTCCGACTATATTCACAAGTAATCAATCACCTAACGGAGGAAGAAAGTCATTATTGTTTTCTGATGGGCGCCAAAAAGCAGCACGGTTAGCACGAGATATACCACGTGAAATTGAAAACGATGTTTTTCGCCAATTGCTTTTGCTTGCGGTAAAAGAACTCACTGCAATTGGTCAGGAACCTCGTCTAAAACGAATTTATATTGCAATGATTCATTCATTGGCTAAAAGCTCGATTCTTTTGTTTGATGGAAATGATCGTCATCAACTGCAGCAAGAGGTTAGGAATTATATAGCGTATTACGATAGAGATTTAGAAAGCGCACTACAAGACCAGCACAGTGCATCGCCGAGTTTTAACGCTCTATTATTAAGAAATCTTGGATCACCATTTTACTCTGTGAGTGCGTTGACACTGGCATATTTGTTCGTTTCAAGTCAGGCTCATAAGGCGATTTTGAAAGCTCTCAAAGTTACGAAAAGCGATGACTTGGATAAAATATTAATTATTTGGATTCAATCCTATGCTAATGCATTCGCTGTCGACGGTAGCCTTGCTTATGGCATAAGAATGAATGCTGCGGGACATCCTTTGCCAGGGGGATTAGATAGTTCTGCTGGTCTTAGCCAACCCGTTCAACATTTCTTGAGAAGTTATTATCCAAATCTGGATGAGGCATTCAAAGCTTTTTCAGATGCACTTTGTCAAACAAACCCCAGTAGCTCAGGATTTTTCTTAGACCCCAATAAACTTACTCTGATACTAGCTAATGAGGAGCAAAGCTGGTATCAATGCTCATATTGCTCAACAGTTTCTCCCGTCGAGTGGTGGGGGCATTGCCCATCATGTTTGGCTAGCGGAGTGGTTTCTGTCAATCCTGGAAAGTCCGATTATTTAAGGGCTAGAAAAGCTTTTTTTAGAGACCCAGTCATTGAGGTTCTCGAAGGAAGTAAGCGCCCTTTCAATTTATCAGTTGAAGAACATACTGCTCAGCTTTCTTATCGTGATGTTGATGATCCTAGTACTACAACTGAAGATTTTGAACGTAGATTCAGGGATATTTTAGTCTCAGAGTCTGATACTTCAATAGATGTTCTAAGTAGTACTACAACTATGGAGGTCGGTATCGATATTGGGTCGCTTGTAGCAGTAGGATTAAGAAATATTCCTCCTCTTAGACAAAACTATCAACAACGTGCTGGCCGTACTGGTAGGCGAGGATCCGCCATTTCTACAGTTGTTACATATGCTCAAAATAGCCCGCATGACAATCATTATTTTGATAATCCAGAGCCTATTATAAGCGGTGAGCCAACTTTGCCTGGTATTGATATTAACAATCCAAAAATCATCGAAAGGCATATTCGGGCCCAATTAATTCAATCATTTTTCCACACGGAATGGCCAATACCGGTTGGGTCAGACATATTTTCTGTTTTAGGTAAAACAATGTCATTCTTTAATGGATCTGACGAATTTAGCCTTGCTTCATTTGAGAAGTGGCTAGATGAGTCTGAATCATCTGAACTCATTTACGCCTCTATCCAAAAATGGTTGCCAGTTTCATATAAACGTTCTCCTAAAGCAGTATCAAACGAATTCATTCATCAACTGCGTATAGTATGTCCTGATAACGACGATGAACTCGAAGCTTCCGAGTTGAATTTGATCGAGTTTCTATTTGCAAGAGGCTTTTTACCATCATATGCATTTCCCAGAGACATTTGCGCTCTTCAAATTGAAGGGCCTCCAGATAAATCAAAAGGTTATGTCAAATTAAACACTCTTCAACGACCTCAGCAAGGGCTGAATGTGGCACTTTCAGAATATGCGCCTGGTAGATTTGTCGTGGTAGATAAAAAAACATATCGGATCGGAACGGTGGCAGCTAATGGGGCAGGATCAGTCGAAAATAGGGCAGTGAAACTGTTTTCTGATCGACGCTATTATTTATCTTGCATCCAGTGCGGATACACGCCAGGCTTCAGAAAAACTAAGCCAATAAATGAAAAGTGTCCACTTTGTATAAGTGGAACAATTGATGGAATGAGTGTTATCGTTCCTCAAGTTGTTTATCCTTCGGGACGGCAAGAAGTGGATGAGTATGATGATGATCAGCTTTTTACTACTGTTACTAGTGCACAGCTATCTATACCTGAGGATGAAAATATTAGTTTTGAAACTTTTGGGGTTAATGGATTAATTTCATTTACAAGAGACCAGCAGTTGGTGATGGTGAATAGAGGGGAAAATAAAGACGGGGCATTTGAGGGTTTCAATGTATGTAATCAATGCGGTAAAGCATCATTAGACAATAATACTAATTCGCATGAACGAGATTATTATATTGCTGGTCGATCACCCTCATCCATGCGCTGTCATGGTGCATTTGAAAGGGTATATCTAGGTTATGGCTTTAATTCAGATATTCTTTTGTTGCGCTTACCATTAGGAGAGTCTTTAAGATTTGATCCTTTAGACACTAGCATGCGAAATCCAATTTCTGATGCGATGCAGTCTTTAGCCGAGGCCATTGTGTTAGGTATCAGTCGAAGTTTGGATATTGATATTAGGGAAATCAATGCTGGATATCGCTACCTCCCTGTAGAAGATAAGAACTATGCTGATATTTTTATCTACGACACCCTTTCCGGTGGGGCGGGATATGCGACTCAAGCGGGAGATGAAATAAATGAGGTAATGGCGAAAGTTGAGCAGTTATTGGTTAATTGTGATTGTGCAACTTCATGTGATAAATGCTTACGTCATTATGGAAATAGATTTCATCACACGAGGCTAGATAGGTTTCTAGCTTTAGATTTACTGAAATTTATTATAGATGGGCAATTGCCACCATTGCCTTCAATTAACGAACAAAGAAAAATCCTTGAGCCGCTCATTAACATTCTAGAACTGGCTGGCTGGGAGGTGACTTATTCTGATGATTATCCTGTAAAAGCATCTAAAGATGAAAAATCCACAATCATCCATTCTTATCCTTCGCTGGTTAGACCAGAGCATTATGGATTCCTGAAAAAAAATCTAAATTTTGCATTTTCAGAATATGAATTATCAAGAGATTTGCCCGGCGCATACGAGAGTATTGTATGAAAAAGAATGCGGTAGTTAAAATTCCCGGTAGAGAGGCTCGTCTAATTCGAAAAATTAGGAGGCATTTTAAAGATTTAGGATTTACGAAAGGCTCAGATGGAGCTTTGGTACCTCCTGGCTTTGATAAAGATACGTATCGCGAAATGCACTCACATCAAAGAGCCGCAAAGCTAGCTGAGAATAAAGTTTGGATTGATGCTCATGCAAGCAAATTGATAAATTACTTCGCATCTGGCGATGAGCTAAATGTTGAGAGAATTTCTCCTAGACTGGAGGTCGTTAAAGCTAACACTTGGCAATCAGAGCTATTTCGCCTAGCGACTTATTATTGGAGAATTCCTATATCAGATGGATATGGGCGACGAATGCGGTTTCTGGTATGGGATGATTACCACAACAAACTTATTGGTATTTTTGCACTTGGTGATGCTGTATTTAATCTTAAAGCTAGGGATGAATATATAGGCTGGGATCACCATAGAAGAGCAAAGGGCTTGGTAAACTTAATGGATGCTTATGCCCTAGGAGCAGTTCCTCCCTACAATAAGTTATTGGGAGGAAAGCTCATTGCTAGTCTAATTCAGACGAGAGAAGTAGTTGATGAATTTCAACGTAAATATAAAGACTCCAAGGGAATTATATCGGGGGAGTCAAAAAATCCTAGATTAGTCGCAGTAACCACCACATCAGCATTAGGTAGGTCTTCTTTATATAATCGCCTAAAAATAGGAAATGACTCAATATTCGAAAGCATTGGATATAGTTCTGGTTGGGGACATTTCCACATTTCTGATGCACTATTTAATGATTTGAAAAGCTACTTAAATACTTTTGAAGATTCTTATTCAGACTCACATAAATATGGTCAAGGTCCTAATTATCGATTGAGAGTTGTAAAGCAAGCGTTCACTAAACTCGGCATGAGTCAGGATTTAGCAAAACACGGCTTAGCTCGTGAAATTTTTTTCTCATCCTTAGCGAGCAACTTTCTACAAGTGTTGCGCGGAGATGAGTTGGAGCCAAATTACATAAATCTTGTTTCAGTAGAAGAGCGTAGCCGCGCATCGTTAACTAGATGGGTGCTTCCTCGATCTTTTCGTAACTTAGAGTTTAGAAACTGGAAGAGTCATGATTTTTTAAGCGAGATACTGCTACAAGAAAATAGAGTAAGTTTTCTCAATAAAGAGGCAAGTTAGTAATGCGTTGGGCTAAAAACTATCGAGGTGAAATAGTCGAGGCTCAGCGTGGAAATTACTCTTACGGACTTGAATGCCCATATTGCAAAGAGCCCGTCTATTTACGATCTGGGCATGATAGGCGTCCACATTTCGCTCATTTTAGTAATCGGGCAAAACCTGACTGCGAGAACTACTTTCCCTCCCACGAGTTGTCTTTAGGTGTTTACTCTCAGGCAGCACATAATCCAATTCCTTTAATTAAGAAAAACTCACTAAAGGTTGGATTGTTCTTAGCAAAACGTTCAGCACCCGTTGGATTTGAAATTTTTTTACGACTTCCATCTCTTTATAACGGCCAAAATGGATGGGATGGCCAAGTAGTAATACAGCATCGTCTGGGAGAGAAAACGTTAACTCCCGATCAACTAACAAATGTAAGTATTGTTTCGTTATCTCCCCAAACACCATTATTCAAATGCTATGGCTCAGGTGACTTAATTGAGTTTGCTCATAATCTGCTATTGCAAGCAGATGAATTCAATGATGAGTTCAATATATTTAGAGCGATTGAATCAGGAGGGCGAGCTGTTCCTAAAGATGAAGCATTAGAGTGTGGTGCAACCTATTGGATTGTTGGGAGTGCGGTATTAACTCCTCCATCTGAGGTTTTGGAGTTAATAGATTGGACACTCAAGGGTATGGTTTCAAGGTGGTACGTTTATGAAACAACATTGCCTACTATATTCGCCGAGCACAAATTCAGTCAGCATCAAGCCGTTTTATCTGATTTTTTTAATAGATTAATTAAGGTACGCAAAGCACGAGCTTTCTTACTGCACCCATATCCCCATCATATTGATCAGGATGGGGCATATATATATCCACAAAATCCAGATGTAATTTTTCTTAAAAGGAGCAGCCGGAAAGTTATTAGTATTGAAGGGCCGCAAAATTTGATTGGATACGCTCGAGTAAAAGAACTCTCTGATGACTTAGTCAAAATAGATGGCTTAAATCTTGGAAAAGAGGATGTGATTATCTCAATTGATGGGGTTGAGCAATTTTTGATTAGGAGCGAAAAGTGTGAGCTGATTCAGCCAGCCGGAATATATGCGCATACCGAAACCGATACATGGAACATCTTACAAGAGCCCCCATTAAGTCGAGATCAAATCAATGAGTTGGAAGTTAAGATCAAATTCTCCAATTTGAAGTTAGCAACAAAAATTGCCGCGATTAACAGCAAGTTGCTAATTAATGAAGTTGAAATTGTTTTAGAAAGTAATACCGAGAAGCTCTTTATTGCGAATGGTTTCGGGCGGATTCTACCCGAGTCATCTAATTCTCTTAAGTCCGTGAGCAATAATCCAAATGATGCGAGACATTTATTAGGCAGTGAGGTTTGGCTATACAGTTTGACACGAGAAAAGTTTGGTATCAGAGCATCACAATTAGTTCGCGACTACATTGAGAGTCCTGAAAGTAAATGCTTAAGTATGTTGGGGCCAATTTTACAAAGTACTTTAATGCCATATATTCATGCAGCTAAAGCACTGCTACATAATCAAAAAGGTATTTAATTTATGGCTTTCTTGAATATTGATAAAAAACGATATAAATATTTACTAAATTTTGGTGCAGATTCAGATGAGCTGAGAAAATTCTTTCTTGAAAATCGCAAACCATTAATATTAGCGGGAGCGAAAGTTCAAAATCTACCACGAGGTCCGAGTGTGGCAGTAGCGACAATGATCAATTTCCCACGTGCCACCGACTCGATTGTTCAGAAGTGGTTTCATTCAAATATCGAAATGATCAATCCAATTGATGTTGATGAGGTAATTGATACTTTTCAATTGTATGAGCTTTATCAAGGAGATGGGGAAGGACATTCAGAGGCTGAGGCTAAGAAACTTTGTCGTTCATGTTTAATCCATTTATTTTCCCCAGTTCCGCCTCAGAAACTTATTGAGTTTCTAAGTTCGTCTATAAATGGGTTCGGGGAGGAGCGAGACTCCGCTCCAGAAATGGATATATTAACTTCCATAAAACAGGCAGAAGTAGATCTTTCTTTTTTGCAAAATGGTCTAGCGCCAGCTATGGTTTCTTTGCTTGAAAGCACGAATCCGGAAAAATACTTAGTAAATTTACCACCATTATTAGCAAGTTTTATTACGGGACTGTATGCGGTTAAAAATCATGACGATGCAGAACTTAACAATACGTTTGAAGATTTAAAAGATAATCCAAATCTCTTGCAGCTATTAACTGAATTTACAGCCCGTTCAAGAAATCTTTCCACAGAACCTCTAGCAGTTGGCTTTCAATTAATTCGATTTGAGGACGATAATCAACAGGACTTTGACATTGATTTAGATGAAGTTATAGGCAAATGTACTAGGGACTTTCCAGAAAACGCAGTTTTTATACAGCCAATTGCAATAAGAAAGCCCGATGGCCGTCTATTCGATTTACATTTAAGAGAGAGGCGAGTGTCCCTGTTCCCGAATAGCGGAGACATACAGGCATTTTTGGGGCGTGTATATCCCAAACAACCAAAACGAAATGAAATTGGCATTTGGAGAGTATGTCCAAATGATCTCAATGTAAGCGGAGTGGCCCGGAACAATAACTATCATCTGAAGAGCGCTAAAACAGATGTTTATGAAGTTCAACTCATTCCATTCTCTTCATCGGACCCTGAGTCTGTAAGAGGGTTTATCAAGCACACACTATTACAAGTCAAAGATAAGGTATTAACAGAGCCATTTCTTTTCTTGCTGACAGATGATTTATTCCTTAAATGTCCGTCTGGTCGTGATTTTACTCGTGATGAGGCATTTGATGATGGCCTCATGAGTTGGAGATCTTTGACTGGGTTTCGTTTTGAAGGGCGGCTTTTAGTACCAGGACCTCTGCCTGTGCCTGAAATTTATGAGTGTGGAACACTTGCTTCAACTTTAAAAAAATTTTTGGCAACTCAGAAAATAGGTATTGATAAGCTTACAAAAGCTCAACAGCGGTATTTGATAGATTCTATTAATTCTGGCGAGGCAAGCCTAAATTCAAAACGCGGGCAGCGCTTAATAAAAGAGTTGGAATATATAGGAACTGATAGTGAGGCTTTGGATATTTTACTTGATGAAGTTATTAAAGATGAAAGAATAGCTACTCGTATTAATGCTCTCATTCAGGAAAAAGTATTGGAGCAAACCGAGCTAAAGAGTGAGCTTGTTAAAGAGATTTCTCAATTAGAGATACAACGAAATATTCAAAAAGAACAAATAGCAAACCAAGAAAAAGAGTATCGAGCATTGCCGCCAGCAATCTCTAAAGCCATCAAGGAAACTATTAAGAGGACAAAAGGTGATTTGTTCAATACTTTAGCTGAAGTTGTTGTTTATAAGGAGTTGATTGAGGGACTCGGCATGAATCAGATTTCGGCTTCAAGTAATATTCCAAATGTTACAACACAAGAGCTAAGCTCCATTTCCGAGCCGATTCTCACCCATCTAAAAGATGTTGGTTTATCGGTCAAGCATTCTCACGCTATCGAGCTGACAATGGATATTGTGCTTAGATCTGGCTTAATACTTATCATAGAAGGAAACGCGGCTAATTTAGTTGCTGAGGCTATTGGCCGCAGAAATGCTTCCGGATGCAAAGTATTTAATTGTACTGTGGGATTAATGCAAAATTTGCCATTGATTAAACAAAGCTTGAGTGAGGATAATCGAGCTATTGTGATTAAGGATGCGAACCTATCACCAATCGATGTTTATGCAAGGTCCTTAATTGAAAACATTCAGCAAAAACTAATAAAACCAACAGGTACAGAATTCCCTTGGGTTTTGATGTCCTTAACGGAAGGAGTGGCAAGTTTACCTTTGTCTAGGGAAGTAGATTCTATTGCGGTGCACCTGAATTTAGATAACAAGCCAGAGTTCATTCGAGAGGATGACGCAATTACAAAAATGGAGGAGTTTGAAGAGGATATCGTCACTGATAAGTGGGCCGCACATTTATGGAAGCCTGCTTTGAGATCCTTCTTAAGGGTCCTAAAAGAGTCTAATCCAGGTGACACTTCTCTTGTACTCTCGGTACTTTCGTTAAGAAAATAAGGAAAGTGTTTATGAAGACGAATTTATACGGATTGTCTTAAGCTAAAGGCCAATCAACCAATGGTCAGAATTTGAATTAGATGTAAACGTGAGTTTTTGATGGGCTATGAGTGGGCCATGCGATATTCAAGTTAGCAGTTACTTCTACATGCTTACCAATAAATATGGTGCGCCCGGCGGGAGTCGAACCCACGACCCTTGGCTTCGGAAACCAATACTCTATCCAGCTGAGCTACGGGCGCAATCCTGCCATTATAGCAAATAAGTCGCGCT
>VFQP010000540.1_pt1 | contig 70462 bp, 114 predicted proteins | sample 3512351 | NCBI WGS metagenome assembly VFQP01 (sample SAMN10412372, study PRJNA504923) | tailings metagenome | isolation source: Relicate 1 Philex TSF1 revegetated site | place: Philippines: Tuba, Benguet | collected 2017-08-29
GTGTGTGTGTGTGTGTGTGTGTGTGTGTGTGTGTGTGTGTGTGTGTGTGTGTATGATGATGTATCGTCATGGCTGCTCGTTTCCCACCCTCACAACGCACCTTGACACGCTTGGGTGATGGTGGTGCATCGCTGTGGTTCTCCATGGGATGCAACGGTGGTGGGTTGTCTTGTGGTATATTGTGCACCGCACGCACCCGCTGCATGCACTCTGGCTCAGCATACGCAGACACCATGTCCATACCAACTGCAAGCATGTCCTGCTCGTTCAGGTGTGCATAGCTGCGTGTGCTGTGCGTTCGGAGCGCCTCTGCTGCTTGTTTCGCCTTGCAATAGACCCTGGTAAGTAGTGTTGGGGGTTGTGTATACCGCACATGAACACAGGGTACGTCTACGTACCAAGCAATGGCGCGGTCCTTGTTCAATCTGTAGTACAAGTCCCCATCGCCAATATCCTTGACATCGCACAAGCACTGTATGTTGTGTACTGGGAGTCGTGCAAGGTCGGGGTATCGATCACTCTGCAAGAGCTGCTCTGCACTGCAATACATCTGGGGCAGGGATACGCGGTGGTGATGTGCAATGTGTGGGGCAATGAAACCCGGTGTTGGTCTGGAACAAACCTGTTGGTTGGAAGCTGCACGCCACAGATGATGGAGTATGAAAAACAGTGGATCCACAGGGGTGACCAAATGCACGCCACCATCTGTGTATGAGTTGGGTTGGATGAGGAAAGTGTTCCCTTAACAATACAGGACAATACCAACACCCCACCTGACAGCACTGTTTGGTCCACAAACCAGCTGCTGTGTTGTGTTTTATACCAGTGGACTTCCAAGACACTGGTTGCCATCAAGATGTATGGGTGATCATCATCCCCAACCACTCCTAGCGCAGGCAGCGTTATTCGTGTGCCCCCTGTTGTGTGCTCATTGCACTGCACCAACAGGATGGTTGACATGCTGAGGTTGTTGTGAGCACCAAAAACATAGCAATTGGATACTATAAACTACAAACAAAAGCCCACACCCAATTCCAAATCACCACGTACAGCATACATCACCACGCATCCCACACCCAACAAACACCCAACACACGAACAACACAATGGCTGAGGACAAATCATCACCAGACACCGCCACCACTGCCCCAGCAGCACCAGAAACATCTGGGGAGCCCAATTTTGCAAACAAACATCCTCTGGAGCATCAATGGACGCTGTGGTTTGATGTAGGCACCTCGGGCAAGCAAGACGTATCAACATGGGGCGGCACACTGCGCAGTGTCTACACATTTGACAGTGTCGAAGACTTTTGGTGGTATGATGATGATTTATTTGTGTGAAGGATGCGCTGTGTATGATTGTGGATTGTGGGCAGGGGTTGTCTTGCTGCAGATGGATGCATCTGGCGGAAGGAATGCCACCTCAGCCGCCGGGGTTGTGTGATGGGTGACTGTGGGGGGCAATTCAAGAGTGTTGGTGTTGTTGGTGTTGCAACCATTCGATGAAGCCCACCCCGTGCTCCACCCACCCCGTGCACCCCCAACAACAACAACACCAAACAACAACACCCACAGCTTGTACAACAACATCGCAGCACCAAGCAAGCTGCAGCACGGTATGGACATGCACTTGTTCAAAAAGGGCATCGAGCCCAAGTGGGAGGACAAGAGCTGCGCACAGGGTGGGTGCTGGCGTGTGCAACTGCCCCCCGCCAAGGGTGCCAAGCAAAACCTGACAGACACTGCATGGTTGCATGCGGTATGTGTGTGCAGATGTATTTTGTATGTAGGTGTAGTGGGGTGGTTGGCAATAAACCCATCGCTATGCAGCCATCATCACATCTTGTTGTTCTCCTCCTTTCACAGCTGCTGGGGTGCATCGGTGAGCAGTTTGATGATGGGGATGAGATTTGTGGTGTTGTGGTCAATGTGCGTGGTCGTGGCGATCGCATCTGCTTGTGGACACGCACAGCATCCAATGAGGCGGTGCAGGTATGAGAGTGTGTATGCCAGAGGGTTACCTTGTGAGACTCAACAATACTCGTATACAACACACACAAGCCACCCCTCGCAGGTCAATATTGGCAAGCAGTTCCGACGGATGCTCGACATGGAGGATCAGAAGATTGGCTACATTGCCCACGTACGTTGTGGAGGGATTGTGGTGACTCGATTTGTATTTGCCATCACTCCTCATCACTCCTTATCACCGCACAACAGATGGATGCCAAGACTGGCAAGGGCAAGGATCGATATCAACTGTAAAAGCGGGTGTGATGTGACGTCGCACGTTTGTGTGTGTTTTCTCTTTTATAGCGGGTGTATGTGCTGCCCCTTCAATTCCATGTGGTAAATCATCCATATTTATCGTGCGCAGGCTTAGTAAACACACGCACAACTCAGCAATCAACGTTTGTGCAACACTGATCACGATCCTCCCGCGCACTCTCGACATTGTTTCGGCATTGTTGCAGCCTCAATCAACCCCATCATCTACTGCAAGATCATCTGTGGCGTAAATGATGTCGTACAAGGCTGTCCTTGCAATGCTGTGCATCGCCATCGTCCACCAATCTGCAGCCTGGACGTGTCGCATGGACAAGCAAGCCCAGCATTCCTATTGCGGCCTGCCATACGCACTTTCCAACTTTCAAGGTAGAGATTGACGTAGAAAGACGTTTGCGACGTGATCATCGACCCATGCCACACACATCAACAGGGAGCTATGCATGTGATGCACGTGTCCTTGTAGGCCGCCCCAAGACTCTACAGCAGCTTGCATCCATGGTGGCTACATACCCACGCGTCAAGGGGGTGGGGGTGGGACACTCGTGGCACGGTGACTTGTTTTGCGCAGGGGCCGACAACTCGAGCATCAACATTGTTCTCACTGACCTCGACAATGTCCTGCCACTGTATGTGCTGAATATTGTTGTTTATATGGGGGTAGACACACATATATGTGTGTGTACTGCATGCTTGTTGCACGTACACACACGTAGGACAACACACAGGGCCCCCCCTCCTCCCCCCCCTCCCCCACAGGTCCATTGTCCTTGATGCAGCCAATGACAAGACATACCCCACCACCTACCCCATTTCCGTCAACCCCCAGCAGATGACTGTGACAGTGGCGGCAGGGGTTACGCAGCGGGTCCTGCTTGATTACCTGGCAGCCTATCCAGTGGGGTCTGGCTTTACACTTGCAGCGTTTTCGTGGTTTTTGGATCAAACAGTGGCTGGGGCGGTTTCCACTGCCACACATGGGAGCAGTATGAGATATGGCAGTCTGTCCAGTCAGGTGGTGGTGGTGGTGGTGGTGGTGGTGTGAAAACCCTGTATGCTTGTGTACATGTGTGTGTGATGTGCACAACTGCGTGTGTGTATGGTGTGCAAGTGTGTGTGTGCATTACAATAATGAATGTGCATGCATCACCCCTCTCCCCCCCCCACAAACACTCCCCACATAGATGACTGCAATGGACCTGTTGCTTGCCAATGGCACCACTATCACCCTCTCAGCTGCAGACACCAACCCAGCAGCACAACACCTGTGGAGGGCTGCTTGTGTGGGGGTGGGGCGGCTGGGCATCATCACCTCGGTCACGTTTCGTATAGTACCTCAACGTGCTATTCAGCGTACACGTACAGAGTACACATTGCAGGTGTGGGGTTGGTGGTGTGTATTGAGTGTGTGTTGGGTATGTATTAGGTGTGTGTTGTGCGTATGTTAGCAAATTTTATTGTACCCCAACACACCCACATCTCTCACAGGAGTTTGCTGACATGCTCCTGGAACTCACTGGGCCCCTCACAAACACCACAACCACACCAAACACACCCACATCCCAAAACGACATTCTCACACGTCTGGATGCAATGCAAGCGTTTTGGTTTGTGCCCACCAACACTGTGTGGGTGATAGAATATGATCACGTGGATGAGGTGGACAACGTTACAACACTTGTGACAGCACCCCCCATGCTGCAGGGACAAAGTGGAGGGCCAAGTGGTAGGTGTGGGATCGTGTGCTCATTGTATATTGCATGGTGTTTTTATGTGTTTTTGTGTGTTTTTATGTGTTTTTGTGTACTTTTTGTGCACCTGCGCACACCATCATTTGTGATTCATCACCACCCACACATCACAGCCACTGAAGAGCAGGCAGCCAGTGTGCCATCAGCACCTACTGGAACATTCCAGCAGATGCCCACAAAGCCTGTACCCCCTTCTGATGTGATCTCACTTACTGAACCAGAGTGAGTTTGGGTGGGCATATGTGGAGGGGTGTTTGTGGAGGGGTGTATGTCTTTGCATGAGGTGGTACCATGCAGGTACCCTCCTGTGTGTGTACTCTGACCATGTTTCTTGTGTGCATGTAAGCACCATGTAGCATGCACATACTGTAATGACATGCACACACACATCCAGATTCTCATCCCCGCATGACACAAAACACAGGGCATACAGTCGCATCATGGAAGCATCCCTCCGTCCTCAAACCACCCCTGGCACCTATGCAGCACGCACCTCTGTGTTGTCCATGACAGAGGCAGCCAATGTGGTGTCTTCCACACAGGTTCCCTATGACCAATACGAGGTGAGGGTCGGCGGTGAGTAGTACAGGGTGGTGAGTGTACTGGGTAGTGGTGAGGAGGAGAGGGATTGTGCACCAGCACAACTACCACCATACTCGATAATCACATCTCTCAACAATACATCACCTGCAGACAGACACGTACAACCACCCCCTACCCAGGTTGCCATCCCACTTGCAAAAGCTGGTGCATGCTTTCAAGCACTCCAACGTGCTGTGTATGACACACCACCAGGCCTGTGGCAGGGGTTTCGCACGCCACCCTTGATCCGCTTTTTGTCTGGGGAGGGGGCCTATGTGTCCCCAGCACACGGGGGTCCCGTTGTGTACATCAATTTGGAAGACTACTTGCGTGTGAGTTTGAACAAGTCCAACGAGGAGTTTATGGTGGGTATTGTGTGTTGTGTTGTTGTTGTTGGATCATGGCTTTCTACATGCTTTCTACATACAAATGTATCGCTACAAATCACCACTACATAAACCTGGTCCCCTCTCTTTTCTCCTCCACAGTCTGTCATGCGACTCCTGCGGGGTCCCAGCTGTGGTGGTCGGTTGCACTGGGGCAAGGCTGGGTGGGACACACTGGCACCCTGCTTTGACGGGGCACAGGAATACCCATCCACATGGTGTCACTTTGGCTGTGCTGTACAAGTATGTGGTGTTGTATACTGTGTCGGTTGTATACGGTTGTCGGTGTGTTGTGTGTGGTACACTGTGTACAATGTTTGTACTAAAGCCTCACTATTCGCCCTTTTTTTCCACACACACACACCACACATACCCTACAAACACACTTAGCAACTCGACCCAACCGACAAGTTTACGTCAGCATCAGATGTGTGGAATTTCAAGGCAACCCGGGGTGGTCAGCCTGTGCCGTTTGCATCATGCTGTGGGCCCACTGGATTTGACTATGCCAGGTGCACTTGTGCACCCAGGGCGTGTGTGGCTGCTGGCATTGCCGGTTGATCATGTGGTGTACACAACGTATAGTTGATTTGCTTGTTTTTACATGGCAACCCTCCTCGATTTGTTTGGGGGTGCTGCTCCATTGTTCTTGAAACTAAAAACACCACCCTGCAATCCATCAAAACTCTAAAATATCACCACCATCATCATCCTGCATAGTAATTCTGCACATGGTAGTCATCTAGCGCTGCTTGGACAGGTACTTGTTGACCTCTGCATCGTTGGGGAGGAGCCCCATCAATCGCCCTGCCGACTGCTGGCATCCATAGAACAAACCAAACGTGGCGCCGATCGCGGCTGTCATGTACATGGTCGGCCTGGCCATTAGGGGTGTGCTCATGCCTGGTATTTCGGGGGGGAGAGGGGATGTGGTTTCCAGGCGATTCCCATCCTAATTGCACACAACAACCCCTTTGTTCCCATGCCTATCGTGTAGCCCACTGGAAAGCCAAGTCCTGTAACACCAACAAGCACTGCAAGGTCCTTGACTGAAAAGTTGGACACTGTGGGAAACAAAAGCACATGGACCATGCAATTTGAGAGGTCACACGCCACGCTCTGCAGTTTTCCTACCTGTTTTTGCAAGTGATGGTGCCCTATCTACTACGGGAAACTTGGGTTCGTCCAACACAACACCCATTGTGCTGGTAAGAGCGGGGTGTTGTTGCTAGGGATGCCAAGGGTGTGGTTGTACGCCAAGGGTGTGTACGTGCAGTGGTGATATGTGGCCACCTCAACCAAATATTGGTGTACAGTAGAAATCAACAACAACAAATGGTTTTCCCATGCCCCTGCATTTTGCACACAATACCATCAAGATGGCGTCCAACCAAAACTCAATGCACGTAAGCCAGGCGGATCTGATGGCTGCATGTATCGAGTTTTTGGAGGCGTTTGTACACCAGACATTATTCATCAGATCCCTGTATCCTGCCGATCTGTTTGCGCGATCTACATGGCATGGTATTATTGTGCATAAAGCCAGGCACCCTGATTTGGTCGACTATGTACGAGGTGCTATCGACAGCCTCCAGGTGGGTTCCCATGGGAATTGCATGGCTTCGCTCAGAGTCAACATCAACACGACACCCCACCACAACAGTCTGCCCTGCAAGCACAAGCACTGCGGCGCTTTGCACTCGTGATAAAAGACGCCAAGGGACTTGCTATCGAGCGCCACGTGTTGGATATGCAGGTGTGTGTGCTGTGCACGACATGCATGCTGTGCAAGACGGTGTTCACTCATCCACACAAACAACAGCTAGCATTTGATACAGACACGGTTGTATGGTCTGATGTGGTGTCTGCAATGCGAGGCATGCTCACAAAGCACTCGCTGACAAGTCACACCTTGCCCCCACTGCCAAACAGCGGTATGGGTGCAAACAGAAGATGTCTGCACACTGCCTGCCAGCACCTCTACACATACCCTTGATCCACATAGGGTGTACGTTTGAGATTGCTGCATATACACTGCGGGATGCCAGCACTGCCCCACGCATTAGCCCCCAGCTGTGGGTGGAGGAGCTTCCGGGTGCTTCTGGAAAGCCCGACGTCGAGCTTCCGAGCCCTTTTGAAGCTGTGTTTGTCAAATCTATGCATCTCAAGGGGATGGCGGGGGTGCAGGTGTACCTTGAGGTGCAGCCGGGGCAGGCATTGTGAGAGGATTGGGTGGTGGTACTAGCATTGTCTGTACACCCCGGCATTGTCTATACACCTGGGCATTATCTGTACACCAGCAGAATTCCCACAACAATGATGCACCAAGATGTGGTCTGCATTTGCGCTTGACAAGTATGTGGTACCTGTTGGTTGCTTGTTGGCATGCTCACAAAACCACACTGTACATGCTCAGACTTGCTGCTATGTTCAAGTGCTACATCAAACTCCCTGGCATGCATTCCTCTGTGAATAAACAATGCGTCCATGCACAACATGCATGTGGGACGCGCTGCGTGTGTGCAGCCTAATTATTGTATTGGTATTTCATGTACAAATCAACAACATCATTGCAAAACAAAACATCACTCGAAACAAATCATGGAACAACAACAACAATACAGCAGTGAGGACGAGGAAGGGATTGTGCACGATGCCACCACACAATACTCGCGTGTCGGACAGGGTCTTGTCAAGATTCCATCCGAACTGCAATACATGACTCGTTTGACACACATCAACCTGCATGGCAACTCGATCAGCAAGCTCGTGTATTTGGATCGGTTGCCCCTTTTGCAAAACCTCAACTGCTCCAGCAATAGGCTCACCACCGTGGACACATGCTTGACACGATGCACTGCATTGCGTGTGTTGAATTTGTGCAGCAATCAACTGCAGGTGTGTGTATGTGTGTGAGAACGTCCTGTCATCGTAGTGTATAGAAATATGCTGAATCAACACCCCCCACAGGACGTGCGGGGCATTGCAGGGTTGCCCAATCTTGTCCATCTGTCACTGGCACACAACCATATCTCCTGCTTGCAAGGATTGGGGCAGCTCCATGCAGGTGTGTGATGGAGGGTTGTTTCATGCATACCGGTGGTGTGCATCCAACACAAATCCCTGTTGCTGTACACAGCTCGTTTGCAACTGTTGGACCTGCGTGGCAACAGAATTGACAACATACAGCAGCTGAGCAATCTAGCAGGGCTGTGTAGCCTGCAAACCTTGCTGTTTGCTGGACCAGGGGAAACCCATGCCAACCTCATCACCAGCACACCACAATACAGGTGTGTAGTATGTGTTCAAGTGTTGCTTCTATGACCGAACAATCACAACCACCATCATCTACTATCACCATCATCATGTGTAGGCTTGCAGTGGAAGCAGTGCTGCCACACCTCCACACCCTCGACAGCACCCGTACCATACACCAACACACCAGTGCCTCTGTACTACAGCACATTGCAGCCACAAAACTTGCATCCCTTGCAAATGTGCCCACTGCATGGGGGGTGCAGCATGCCATGGGGGATCATGGAGGGCATCCTGTGCTGGTCAATGGTCAACCAGTGGTGCATGAGAGGAAACGCTCACCAGAATTGACAACAAGTGTTCCTGTGGAGGATGCTGATGTGGTGGTGCAGGATACAGCAGCAGGGCATGCAACAACAATTGAGGCTGGGAGCGCTACATTAAGCAACAAGATACACCGCAACACCACTGTGCAGCAAGGCACCAGGGAAGACATAGTGCAGCGTACTCATGCAGGTGGACGCATACTGTCGGTGCTTGCTGCATGTCATATACAACATCATGCACAGCGTACACAGGGTGCAGCACAGCAGATTGGCAACCATCGACGGTGGTTGTATTGCGATGTGGCTGTTCAGGCAACTGTGGGTGCATGGTATGTACTATTGATGTGAATAATGGAGGTTTATGGTGTGAAGAGTTTCATCTTGCTGTGCACCATGTGTGTGTCCCGCCACAGGCTTGCTGCAGTTGGCACACAAACGGAAGAGCACTATGAAGACCATACATCACTCACACGGCAAATTAAAACCCTGCAGCAGCAATTGATAGACATGCAGGTGTAGATTGGCTCTTGTGTGTGCACTGCCCACCATCATAGCCTAGCACAGTATACATGCCCACCACCACCATGATAATATGATATAGTACATGCAGGCACACACATACGACACATACAACAACCCACCACCACCAACACAGGCGCAACACACCACCCTGCAGGCGCAACTCACAGCTGCCCAATCTGCAGCATCCAACCACACCCAGCACATCACTCACCTGGAGGCTACACTGAAGCAGCAAGCAGATGCACATGCAGCTGCTGTGGCTCAAAATGCAGAGGAGCACTGTACACAGCAGCAGGCAATGGAACAGGCACATGGGGAAATTGTAAAGGAACACAAGGCGGAACTGGAGAGGTGCCAGAAACAGGTGGAGGAGTTGTTCGCACAGCATGCACAGCAGCAGTCGCAGGCAGCTGCACAGGTTGCCTCTCTGCATGCACTGGTCAATGCCTTGCAGGTTTGCGTAGTTTGCAGAGATGATGCTACAATACATATATAATACATATGGATTTTTATAAGGTGTTCTGCATGTACATTGCTCTCAACAACCACACGCAGCCACACACTCGAACAAACCAGGAGGAGCTCACACACACGCAGCAGCAGGCAGCAAAAACCACCAGCAGCCTCACAGAAACCCGTGCAGCACTCGACGCAGCCACCACTCGTGCCACCACTGCACAACACACTGCAGAAACAGCAATACAAGCACGTGATGCAATGGCAATGTCAGTCAATGACACAACACAGGAGCTCAGGCGTACACAACAGCAATTGGAAAAAGCAGAGCAGACACTTGCTGCCGCTGAAGAACAACTGCAGCAGAGCAAAAGCCAGCTTGAGCATGCGATTCTGTGCCGAGCACACGCAGAGCATGCATGCGACAGGGCTGTGGCGGGTGCACAGGCTGCTGCACAGCGTGACGTACAAGAAGCACAGCGTGATGCACAGCAGGCACAGCAGCGGGTAGAGGCACTGGAAGAGGAGCTGCGTGCTGCCCTAGAGGTGGGTGTTGTGTGGGTTTGGTTTGATTTTCGACAACGTGACACAACACAACATGACACCACACACCACAACCACACAAATTCACAGGAAGCCACAGAAGCCACAGAAGCCCTGCATCAGCACACCACACATGCCCAGCAGGAGCAGCAGTGCTTGCGTACTGCACTTGAAGCAGCACATGCAGCTGTGCTAGAGGAGCAGGCAGGTGCAGATGCCCTGGCAGATGCCCTGCAGCAAGCACAGCATACTATACAGGTTGGATGTGGTTTTTGTGTTTTGCTAACATCATGGTGGTTATGGTGGTCACAAACGTATTGTTGAGATGCACCTTGTGGACAATAGAACAAGGTTGGCAATATGCATGCACATCCTCTCTCTCTCTCTCTCTCTGTCTGTCTGTGTGTGCATGTGCATGTGTGTATGTGTGTGTGTGTGTGTGTCTCACACACTCTATCTATGTATACACACATATAGGAGTTGCTTCAAGAGCGCAGTCGCCTACAGCAGCAAGCACAGCAGTGTAGCCCAGAGGAGGTGGCAGCACTGCAAGCAGCAAATCAAGCACTGCAAGTGCAAGTACAACACATGCAACAACTAGAGGTGGGTCTGTGTGTCGGGTGTACAATGCGCTGTAGGGGTATGTATGGTACAATTGGAACAATATCGATGATGTACCATGCCATGTACTGCATAGTGTGTATGTACTAGGTACACTGCATGATGATGTACTAGTACCATACATCCCCACCATTACAACCCACAACCCACAGAGTGCCCTGCATGAGCAGCAAGCAATCCACCAGCAGCTCATCACCCAGCGAGACCTAGCACATGCTGCCTGTCAAGCGGCACGTCACGATGCACAGCGTGCACAGCATGCATGGCAGCAGCGAGTGCAGCAGCAGCAGGAGGAGGTGGAGGCAATGGCTGCTGCATTGAATGATGCACGAGATGCCCTCCAAGTGAAACATGTATGTGAATGAGGCAGGGGGATGAGGCAGGGGGATGAGGCAGGGGGATGAGGCAGGGGGATGAGGTGGCGTTGTGATGGCAGTTTGTGTGATAGCAGACGTTTCCTCAAATACCATACAACCACACAACCTCACAGACCATGCTGGATGATGCCAACAGTGCCATGGAGGTGCTCAAGGGCCAAGTACGCACCACACAGCAGCGACTGCAAGAGGCACAGCATGCACGGATGCAAGCAGAGAATGCTGCACGTGTGTCCAGTGCCAAACACCACGAGGCATTGGCTGCACTGAGGTGTGTGTTGTCAGAATGTGATGAGAGAGAATGACTGTCCCTAAACTGTCATTGGGTGGTGGTATGGAACCCGTATCTGCATCACCAAGTGCACACCAGTACGCTACAATACGGCAACAACAACACATAAACCATGCACACTCCAGTGTAACACAGCATCACCCCCATCCACCCACCCACATCGTACCCACAGGCAAGAGATACAAGCCCAGGAGTCAGTCATAGAGTCCCTAGAAGCTGCCGGAGCAGATGCCCTTCGCAGGGCAGACACCGCCACGGCTGCACTTGAAGAGGCACAACGTGCACGTGGTGAGTACAAGCAACGAGCCAAGGCGCTCCAGGCCGAGGTGGGTACGCTGCAAGAACGACTGGCGAGCATGAAGCAAGATGGGCAGCTTGAGGAGGTGACGAGGCAGCTGCAGGATGTTTTGCAGGAGCGGGATGTGCTGCAGGGACACGTGGAGGCGTGCACAACACGGTAGGATGATGTGTTTTCATGGCCAGGGCGTATCACACTGTTGCATGGTGCTCTCTGCTACACACACCCCTCCCAATCTAGGATGACCAGCCTGCAGGCAGCACTAGATGAGGCAACAGCACAACACCAGGCCATTGTGGTGGAGCGGGATGCAGCAGTGACCCAGGCGAGTGCTGCCCTCAAGCGAGTCGCCCAGGTGGAAGCAGAGCTACGAGATCTGCTGCAGGTACAAGAGGCACGGCGTACTGTAGCACAGCACAGGCTGGTGGAGCTCCTGCATTGCTTTGATGTTGGAGCTGATGAGTAACGCCTGATCCGCAGTGAGAGCACCATTTTCTCAAAACCCACTATTTTGCCCCCATCGGTGTACAATTCAATTTTGCTGCCACGCATCCCCCCCAAATAAACAACGCAGCACCATGGGTGCTGCCTCCCCCGTTGCCACCTCCGTCTTCACAACGGGCGATGATATCACCCTGCTGCTCTACTTTGTGCTCCCAGTGTGGCTCCTTGGCACGCTTGTAGGGCTCTTGGTACGTTGCATTGGCAGATCGTGGTGCCTATGGCTTGGTGGCACAACAGTATCGAGCATTCCATTTATTCTCGCGCTTCACCCACAGCTTCCACGACCCAAATGGCTTGAAACCTGGACTCGCACATCCACCTTGCTCCTACCAACACCCATGGGAGTTTTCTTCCGGCGCACCGCTTTGTTGTGCCATGCCGGGCTGATTGTGAGGTGCGTCATGGAGCTTCCGCCTGCGTCTTTGATCGTGTGTTTGCTTTGCGCTGATGCAGTTTCAGTACGTGTGTGCCCCATGTACAGGGATGTTTGGCGCAACTTTACAGCACCAGGAACATTTCGGAAGCTCCTCCGTGATGCATGGCAGTGGCTCGTCCAGGGCAAAGTGGGTGGTGATGTGCAGGGCATGCACAAGGGGGCGCAGCGGGATGTTGTGTCACGCCCCATCCATGACGATCATGACTGGTACGTGGGTGGTGGGTTGTTAGGTGGGTGGCGGGTTGTTAGGTGGGTGGCGTGCATGTGCGCAACGGTTCCTCACCACACACAGGTGCATTACGGAAACGGATTTGCAATTTTTCCTGCGTCATGCAGAGGATGAGACCCCAGCACCTGGATACAGCGATTGGGAGTTTATGATGCGCAAGTCATTTGGCAACGAGGCCACCTACACCGCATGGCGCCGCACATTGCCGGTATGTTGTGCTATTATTGCAGACAGTATAGCACACACAATACAGCGCACGCTCTTACATATATCACCTCCCCACCCCACACAGTCTGGCAAGACAGAGTACAAGTCCATCACAGTGGCCCGGGATGTGGCCCCCGAGGAATTCAATGATTTTTACCTCGACGACCCTGTCCGCGCAGCTTGGGACTCTATGCTCACCAGCCACGAGTCAGTTGCACGCGTGGCAGACCCAGAACTGGCAGCCCATCGCATGCAGGTTGTGCATTGGAAGCGCAGCTTTCCATTCAGCTTCATCTCTGCACGAGATTATGTCATAGGCCGCCGCACATTTCGACAGCATGGCAACGTGTATGGGATCACCAAATCCGTGGAGCATGAGGACAAGCCCCCTGTGGCTGGTGTGGTGCGCATGGTGACATATCACAGCATGTGGCGATGTCGGAGCGTGCCATGCCCATTTGGCACCGATGCACCAGCATGTGAAACGGTGCTTCTCCACCATGAGGACTTTCAGATTCCTGAAAACCTTGCTCGCTTTGCGGTGCGTGCAGGCATGGGCGGGTTTATCAAAAAGATGGTCCCTGCTGTGAGGCCATTTGTGGATGCACGACGCCAGCGGGTGGGACCTGCGCAGCTGGATGCCAATGCATTCGGTCTTGAGGGTGTGTGTGAGGAGGAAGAGGTGGGTGGACATCATACATCAAGGGATGTTTTGATGCAAGGTGGTGATTTTGATGGCCAGCAGCACCGCCATCATGAAGATGCAGCATCCACCACGGATGATAGTCTACCTGAGCTCCCCACCACACCCCGCAGCACAACAACACCCTTCACAACAACCAAATACCACCTGCGCCGGGCCCGCACAGCCCCAGGGGCCCTTGTCGACACCATGCGCCACAGCCCATCCATGGCATCCCTGGCATCCTCCATGGGTGGTGGATCTAGCACGGATGGTGCATCATCCTCCATCACAAGGGTGGGGTCGGTGCGCAAGCTTGCTACGCTGGCATTGGCTGCGGGTGTCGCAGTTGCTGTGTCGCAGTCATCCGCCAGTGTGGGGGTGGTGCGCTCCACCTCAATGAGCAATGCTGCTGGTCGTCGACGGGGGCGCCACATTGGCGGTGTTTGATGAGATTGGCTTGTTATGCCCTTGGTGCCGTCTGTTGTTGGACTGTTGCTGCTGTTGATGGTGCACTGCATGTGTGCAGGGGGCTTGTGCTGGTACTGCAATAAACTGTGGCATGTATTTTGTGTGTTTTGAACCGTTGGTGATGCGAATTGAGAGAGAGAGTGTGTGTGGCGATATTGATGACAATGATGATGACGATGCATGATGAAGAGTGTGATTCGTGGTACACGGGCATGCTTGGGTGTGCTCGGTACAATTTCCACATAGTGTTTCGTTCATATTTTGTGGTATGGCGACGTTTTTGCTTGCATGTGTGTTTTTGGCATTTTTGCTTGTGCGTGTGCGCACACATTCTACCACCACTTTGTAGGGTTTTGCGTGTCTTTATCACCAAACCATGTGTGCGTTAGTTGACATATCTCACACAATCATCATCATCATGTTGCTGCTCATGCAGTAGGCTGCAGCAGCGTTTTGTTTTGTTTCTGTGTGTGTGTGAGATGGTCGTACATGCCTGTTCTCATGCAGATGATATACCATCACACATGCACAATCATCACACTGCCATTCGTGTGTTGTGTATTTGGATTGCCATGCACCAAGTTGCAGTGTGTGCAGTGGCACATTATTTCCGTGTATGTTTTTGTGTGCACAGTGACTGTCCCCTGCTGTATAGGCAGTGGGGCATATATGTGTTTTTCCTGTAGGTGCCACTGCACAATGTAGGGCAAATTGTACAGCCTGTTTCACGTTGCTGGTGAACATTTTCCAAGGCTGCGTGTGACACAAGTGAGTGTGTGTGTGTGCATATGTGTGCTGCGTTTTTGTGTAGCGAGCAGCACACGGTTTTACAAGCGTGGTGGGTGGAGTAGCCACCTGCTTCGCATCCAGGCACTGTTTTTGTGGTACTGCTGATGCTAGTAGGGCAAGCAATGCTGTGTATTTGATAGGCGGTGGTGGTGTTGGTGTGTAACAAACACAAAATGTTTCCCTAATCTTGCCAGAACATTTGTTCAATGAACAAAATAAAATTAGCAGCAATCAAACACAACACTAGCGCTTGAATAACAAGCACTGTTTTGCACAGCACTCATCTTTCCGGCATCCCACAAAAACATGAGTCGAATCTTGCACGACACGTTTTTTAAGCAAGGTACTTTGGTTCTTTTGCTTGCTGATCTGTACAATTGCTCATCATCACCCCCCCCCCAAAAAACAGCCAAAAAGGAGGGTTACATTGCACGGTCGGCATACAAGCTGATGGAAATACAGCAAAAACACAAAATCATCCCACCTGGTGGCGCAGTCCTCGACCTCGGCTGCTCTCCTGGTGCGTGGCTGCAAGTGGCATGCCAATCCATTGGCCCCCCAAACAAGGGAGGGGCGGTGGTCGGAATCGACTTGACCGCCATGAAGGCCCCTGCACGCTACTGTGACAAGCGTGTCCATGTGTTGCATGGTGATGCACGTGACTTGACACCAGAGATACTACTGGAATACACAGGCCCCAAGGTAGGCAGTGGTGTTGGGTACGTGTCGGTATTGTGTTATAGTATGGTATTGTTGGTGTGCAAGTGGACACCTGTATTTTTCTACCATGTGCACACGCTACCAATCACATACGATGCAGGGATACGATGCAGTGCTGAGTGACATGTGTCATGCAACCCATGGCAATGCATCCCTTGATGCCGCCAAATCTCTCGAACTTGCAGAGCTGGCATGGGCAATTGCAGTTGGCGCGTGCAGCCCTGCTGAGGGCAATGGGGTGCGTATGGGTGGGGTATTGAAGCCAGGGGGTGCACTGGTGATGAAGATCTTGCAAGGTGGGGATTTGCAGGATTTTGCCAAGATGCTTCGCCAGGACTTTACCAAGGTGGCATATCATAGACCCAAGGCCACACGCAATGAAAGCAAAGAGGTGTACTTGTTGGGGCTGGGTATGCGGCCACAGCGGGTGGTGCAGTGAGAGTGCTGCTGTTTTGAGAAGACAGTACTGATTTTATAATTATAGTTTTTCCCCAAAAATTGATCAACTTGTGTGAGTTTACACGCATGCTCATCATCCTGCCTATTTTGCACAAACAATTATGCGTCAACAACACTTATTCGATGTAATCATACGGATTTAAGTGCATTCGTCAAGGACTGTCCAAAAAAAAAGGTGTTCAACGCTGACATCAGCATCTCATGCCCCCTCGTGTGGTTGTGTAAGCGGCACATATCGCACATAAAACAGATGCTTAATGCTCACCACCTCCTCATCCCCCTCACCCTTGTCCACCACCTGCAGCACCTGATAATCGTTCCGGGGTCCCACCGGGATGACCATGCGCCCCCCTGGACGCAGCTGCTCCACCAGCACCCGGGGGAGAGTGTCTGCAGCAGCCCCCACATGTATGGCATCAAATGGGCCCCACCGTTCACACACGCCCGGCGCAAGCACATTGCCAGCATGGATACTGTATGTTGATGGGTATTGATAGCGCACAATTGTTCTTAGTTTGGGTTGCATTGTCATTGCCATTGTGAAATACTCGCAATATACACACATGACACACACATGATAGCCTACCTGACTGTGCCATCGTCGAGCAGCTCAGGCACCACGGCACGTAGGTTGATCTCGCTTTGCTTGGCGAGCTCTGGATGCTTCTCCACGCCCACCACGCGGCCAGTGGGCCCCACCAGCATCCCCATGACGGCTGTGAGAAACCCGGATCCTGATCCCACGTCCAAGACATGGGCGTCTGGTACAAGAAAGCGCTCGAGAAGGTCGAGGCATGCTGCATGCATGTGGGGCGCGCTGATCGTTTCGCCATACCCCAAGGGCAATGGAGCATCGGCGTAGGCATCTTGTGTGCCTGGTACAAATGCTGCACGATCGACAGCGCGCATGGCTTCTGCAAGACGTGGGTTTTGCAGGCGACCCTCTTGCTGTAGATGGGAAATGAGATTGTCCATCGATGTGCTGGTGGCTGCAGACGACGTGGCTCGCAATGATGTCGACAATGCAGTGCCTAGCACTGGTAAGAGTGCTGCGCTGAATAGTCGACGATGCAGTGTGGTGGGGTGATTGGATCGTTGATGAAAATATCGTGCGGGCAGTGCGTGTGGTTTTTGATGCTGCCACTGCGGGCAGTGATTGTGCATATGATTGTGTATGGTTGTGGGAAATGTGGGGTATGGTTGTGGGAAATGTGGGGGTTGGGGGTTAGCTAGCTGTCTTGAGTTTTTTGGGAAAACAGCAAACGCCAAGATATTGTTCAACGATATTTAATTGTTCAAAGTAGACATCTTGCCATAGATTGATCCTCAACCACACCAGCCTAGCGTATCTCGTACGTTTACCACACGATGATCAGGTCAAGCACACTGATGCACCTTGCTCGACGTGCAACAGCCCTATATAGCTCATCTCCATTGCGTTTTCATATCATAGCACCACCACGACCCACGTGGCATAAACATGCACTGTTTACCAGTCGCCCATCGCCTGTTGTCCGATCACCGCCCCTAAACAGCACCGGTGGGGGTGGTAGCAGTGGTGGGGGTGGTAGAAGTGGTGGTGGGGGGGGGGGTGGATCATCAGGTGGTGGGGAATCATTGGGCGGTTTGTGTGGCATATGGGCACTCTATTTGAGCCTCCTCAACAAGAAACCGGTAGGATGTGTTGCCCATGGTGGTTTATCATTGTAATTTCTCCTGCAAGGCAACGGTGATGAGCACCCATATCCTCACAGCTTCTTACAAAAGCAATCACAGCAGGCATCCTCAACTTTCTTGGGGATGTCTTGGCACAAACATGCATCGAACACAATTCAGCACATGATTGGAAACGCACATTGGTCCTCACCACAGTTGTATGTGGGTGCTATGAATCGGAAGTGATGTAGCGTGCACACTCCCTTGTGTGAGTGCACATGTTTACGGTGCACACATGTTCATGGTGCTCATCCATTCATTATTGTATGCATTCACGTGACACCCCACACCAAAACCTCATTATCACCAGGGCACCCTGTTGATTGGCCCAACACTCCATGTGTGGTACAATGTGCTGAGCAAGCTGCCATTGACTGGGAATGCAGGTGTGAATGGTGTGTGTCTTTCTGCACGAGAAACCACCACACATGCTCCACATGGTTGCAGCAACGTGGCTGGATGAAACAAACAAACACCATGCAAATCATGATCAATGTATTTCATTAAGAATCGAACAACACAACAAACCTCCTCCAAATCCTCAACAACAACCCAGGCGCTCTGGCTCGTATGGCACTGGATCAATTTTGCTTTGCACCATTCTTCCTCAGTGCCATTATTGGTTCGATAATTACCCTTGAGGTGTGTGATGTTTTTCGAAAACATCTAATGCATTCATTGGTGAGGGGACATGTACACTGTGTGCATGTACACCGTGCATATATATATATATACACAGCATAATTCAACATCCCATGTTGTCACTCCCACATGCCCCACTCACAGGGTCACCCTGAACAAGTTGTACCGAAATTGCGTGCAGACCTCTTTACAGTCTTGAAAGCAAACTGGTATCTGTGGATCCCCTTTATGTTTTTGAATTTTCGCGTGATTCCCCTCGACCTCCAAGCAGTGGCGTCCAACGTGATGGCGCTCCTTTGGAATGTCTACATGTCATTTGTGACACACAAAGAGGTTGCTGTGCCAGTGGAGGTGCCTGGAAAAGGGAAAAAGGGGGGGAAGCAGTCTAAAAAGGGGGGGGAATGAGAGGGTGTGTTTGGTGTGGACATGTTGTCATCACCAGGTGACACACGACTCTTCATACAATGTAACAAATCCACTTGAAAAACATTCCTGCAAGAGCCCTGTTGCAACCAATTTACTGTTATTCCATGGCATAAACGCCTTGCTGCACACCAAATGTGGACATTGAATTATCGTTGACCTGTGCATGGACTCAACAGAAGCCTCTGGTATCAATAAAACACACCAACAAACGAGCAACAAATATGAGTTGGATAACAGGGTGGCAGCCCTGCTGATTACAGTAGCATCAGGCATCTTGATTCACATTGCCCTCACCAAACAGTCACTACTAAATGCACAACATCACATTGCATTTGCACACCTACTAGCCACAGTACTGAGCAGTGGTGTGCAAATATGGACAACGTTTGCCTTTGGTGTGATCGCATTTAGGCATCTCCCACGCCACACGTTTGGCAACCTGCAGGGCAAGCTGTTTCCGGTCTATTTTGCACTTGTCTTTGTGTGTATTGTTGTTCAGCTTCTGGGGCTCTACTGGCTCACGGATTCGCTTACGAGTAGTGCCGCTGCACGTGTACAGTTTCAGGTGGGAAACGCAAGGGGGGTGATGGCAACTACAACAGCGCTGTTGCCAATACAAAACAACCCATGCTCTCACCAGGTGTTGCTCGTGGCATTGGTTGGTGTCCTGGCCAACATCATCGTGTTTGGTATGTGGAAGGGACCTCGCCCTCAGGATCATCAACAAAACCCCCTCTCCTTTCTGCACACAGAACCCGCCACGTCGGCCATCATGCACCAGCGACACAGATTTGAGAAACAGCATAGCAACGGAAACCTCACATCCATGCAGATTATTGATATCAAGGCCAAGTACCCGGAGTACAAAGCGCTGTGTGGCCGGTTTGGCATGGCGCACGGTTTGTCGTCCCTTGCCAATCTAATCACCCTGGCTGCAGGCCTTGTGCATGTGTGGTACTTGTCCAGTGCTGTCATGGCCTGGTGATGGATTTGTGTTGAACATATGTAACAAACACACCACACCCTGAAGTGAGGGAGTACCCACTCACAGCCGCCATCATTTGCTCGCAACAATAAAACCACGCTTTGCTTGCAAACTACGTCAGAGGAGCAACCATGGGTACGTACCAATGGGATGTTGGAGTGACCTGTTGATTGCATACAGCGTGTATAGCCGCATAAGCACCGCAGCAGCAGCAGCATCTATTGCGTGCAGCAAGCACCTTGTGTGTTGCACTCATCTGTCTTTTTGTTCACGTATCATGCACCTATTATGCACGCATTTCACCAACCAATGAGCTCCGTTGCCTTGCGCATACGACGGCTGGGTTGGGCAGCATCTATCACAGCAGCCTTTGCCTAGTGCTCTAAACACACCTCGTTTCCACCCCATTCACGCAGGTATCTCTCGTGACTCGCTGCATAAGCGGCGTGCCACTGGTGGCAAGAAGAAAAAGTACAGGAAGAAGCGAAAGTACGTGTGATGTGATGTGATATGTGGAGCGAAGGGTGTGGCAGCCACCACACATGATGGGTATGTACATGATGGCAAATACATGCACAGGTATGAGCTGGGCCGTCAGCCTGCTATGACAAAGCTCTCGTCCAACGTGGCCGTGCGCCGCGTTCGGGTACGAGGTGGCAACTCCAAGTTTCGTGCGTTGCGCCTGGACATGGGCAACTTTTCGTGGGGTTCAGAGGCCATCACACGCAAGACACGTTTGTTGGACGTCGTGTACAACGCATCCAACAACGAGCTGGTATGTTGATGAGGCGGGAAATGGTTGTGCACCATTTGTTTAGTTGACATGAATGTTTTGACGGGATGGCCACATATGTTGTCACATATTGTGTTTCCACAAAATATATTCCCACTACCATGAACAACAACAGGTGCGTACCCAGACCTTGGTGAAGAACGCCATCATCCAGATTGATGCATCTCCATTCAAGACATGGTACCAGACCCACTATGGTGTGGAGGTTGGCCTCAAGAAGAAGAGTGCCGAGGCTACAGAAAAGGAAGAGGTCAAGCGCAGCAACCACGCATTGCGCAAGCTGAAGCAGCGCCTTGCAACCCGAAAGCTCGACCAGGTATGTTGATCAAGTTTGATTGGCCCTGTTTGGGATAGAGCCTGCATTCCCACACGCACATTCCCACACGCACATTCCCACACAACAAATACACAGCACTTGGACGACCAGTTTGCTGTTGGCCGCCTGTACGCCTGCATTAGCAGCCGACCAGGCCAGTGCGGACGCTGTGATGGGTACATTTTGGAGGGCAAGGAGCTTGAATTTTACTTGAAGAAGCTGCAGAGGAAGAAGGGCAAGGCGTAAATGTTGTGTTTGTTGCTGTGTAACACCCCCGCATTACTCTCTTCACTCTTCCCACATATTACTCTTGGCGTCTGTTCTACTATAGTTTTTTCCAAACACTATCCCATACAACATTCCACGCCTGTCGACGACAGCGCACCAAGCAACCACCACCAGATAAACAGCGAGCCTACAGGTCGAGGATCCAATTCACGTGCGTCCACACATACACACCACTGAATGGCTGAGCAGGTGGCTGCTCCCGACTCCTGGGCACGGTCGATGACGTCTGCAGGGAAATGTACTGCAGTCTTGGGGTCTTTCATGAGCTGTGGATTGGTGAGTGTGTCATGACCATGGTGTCTGCACGTGCCACCTTTTCGTCCTCCTATGCATGCGTGTAGGGTTTTAGGGCATACCTGGGGGTAATCACAGAGCGTCAGCACCTGCCGTAGGAATGTCATGGGCTGCTGCCCAAGTGGTTGGGGATTCCCAATGTTGCAAAAAATGATTTTCTCAAAACCGAGATCTTCGCCATGCCTCAACTTGTCGGCAAGTTCATTCGCTCTGATCACGATTTCTCCCCTAACTGCATATTGAGCATCTCGTACGCACGAATTGATGTTGTCTGGCGTGAGGGGTGAGCTGTTGGGATCGGTTGAGGATGGTGCGTGGTTTGCCCCATGCACCCCGTTGGAGGGAGGAGCTGCAAGTGTTGTAGCCATATTACTGCTGATGTACTGGTATCAATAGGACGAAACAAAAAACGAAACACACAAAACAACAGATACCCTACACGTACAACTCAAGCACGTTGCTCCTCCACCTTGATGGGTGAGGTGGCCTCATCAAGCAGGTACACCAACCCACGGAAATTGATGCCACTGTGGTTGGAAAGGCTCATCTCACACGTCCTGCTTGTGCTGTATCCATCACTGCAGTTGGAGGGCAGGTCCAGGTGCTGCAAGCTGCTGCCTGTGAGCTCTGTGTAGCGCAACCCACGATCACCTGATGGGAGGGGATTTGGGAGGGTGGTGGTGTGGTGGTTTTGTTGTTGCTCTCTGTCAGTCACATTGCTGCACACAAATATTTACGAAAACACACACATGTGAACATACTCACATGCACATGTGTACATACTCTCACACACAAACAACAATAACCACCACTACGCCCACACCAAACACCTGCCATGCCACAGCAAGGAATGTCTGTGTTGGTCACTTCATGCGCACACTTGGATGCCAGTGACATGAAGCTGTCAGCAATGCCCATCTTCTTTGAGGAGCACGGGACATGCACTGCAATGGAGTCGCGCACTTTTTTGAATTCAAGCTTGTTGGATAAAAAACTGTGTACGAATTCCACTGGCTCATACAGAGCAAACCTGTTGGGTGTTGTGGGGGGTGGAGTGGGTGGGGTGGGACGTGAGGTATGAGGGGTATGGGGTGGCATGATGGAGTATCATCACATAATTGGTGTCTGTCGCACTCTTTTCTTTGTAAGCATATGCGTTTACCCAACACACACCCAACACACACCCACACCCAACACACACCCAACACACACACCAAACACACCTCAAGTTGGGTTCCGACAGCTGTTGCTTGATTTGCATCAGGCATGGACTCGTATCCACCACCACCGGAAGCTTCCCACCCTCTGATGCCTCGTATATGGCTGCTTCCAACTCTGCTGCCTTGGCTGCTGCGGCGTCCTTGCACCCACGGCTGTTGAACATCATACCACAGCATGAGTTCTCAATACCCTGTGTGTGTGGGGGGGGGGGGGGGAGGGGGGGGGGGGTACGGGACAGGGTGTGATTGTGGGAGGAGGTCGACACAATCAAATTCATTAATCAACTCCACAGTACCAGCACACATCCATACACCCACATACACCATGCGCCACACCCGCCCACATTACGCACAACACCCACACACCACACACCACACACCCTACCTTGGGATACACTACTTCATACCCAGCCTTCCTCATCAGGGACAACACCTTTTCATGCACCGCTTGTGTCTCATAGTCACTTGAAGATGGGCCCATCATACGGGTGACACATGAGGGCACATACACCACCTTGCGGGGGATGGTGCGGGGCGCGTCGGAGGTTGTGTTGGTTGGTAAGGGGGGGTCTGGGGTGGGCAAGGGAGCAGCCGGCTGTGTGTAGGGGGGTGTTTGTGAGAGAAAGAGAAAAAGTGTGTAGTGTGTGTGTGTGTGTGTGTGTGTGTGTGTGTGTGTGTGTGTGTGTGTGTGTGTGAGAGAGAGAGAGAGAGAGAATGTGGTGAGGTGTGTAAAGACTACAATACGAGTGTGTATGAGTGGGGTGAGGGAGGACTTGATGTATATACAATGTGATGATACGAATAAAATGATATGCACAGAGGTGCAGACACATACGAAACCACAAAACAATGCACATGCATAATACGCAGCATACATGCACATGCGCAGCCCAAACAACACACACACAACAATGCACACACAACAATACACACACAACAGTACACACACCAACACACCAACAAAAACACCACAAAAACACACACACCTTGGGCATATAGGGGTTCCACACAGGCACAGCATGATTGGTCAACTTGTTGAGTGTCCTGGACACCATCTCAAGTGGCTTGGGCCCCACAATTCCATGTGCCATGTCCACCACACCCAACAACCCACGAGCACCCGTGACAAATGTTTGCAGGTTGTTGGCCACACGCTGTAGGATGGTGGGGTGATCAGGTGGTGGTGGGGTGATTATGTGGTGGTGGGAGGGTGGAGTGATGGGGAACCACAACAACAACATGCACTATAACAACCCACATCCACACACCCAGGCCTCCATGTACACATCCAAAACAGAAAGAAAAAGAAACTTGAGAAAGAGAAAGAACTCCCCTCTTTTTCACATAAAACTCCCCTCTTTTTCACATAAAACTCCCCCACATACCATGGCCCAGCCAGAGGTAACGCGGTCATCCTTCATGTGCTCAGCACGAAGGCTCTTGATGAGCTCCCCAGTGTTGATTTTGACTGGGCATTTTTCTTGACACATGCCGTCTGCAGCACATGTCGACTCACCAGCATAATCATACAACTGTGTGTTTGTGATGGGTGTGTTTTGGTGTACATGTTTGTTGTGTACATGTTGTTGTGATCGTGTTTGTTGTGTGTAGGTGGGAATGCATGGGGTGGTTGATGGTTGAGGTGATGGGTGGGTATTGGTGACTAGGTAGGTTACTTCAAACATGTATACACAGGTACACGTACACCCACCCACACCCACTCACATGTACACACTCGTATAAATCCCCCCACACCCCCACACCCACACCTGTTCAAACTCCTTCAATCGTGTCTCCTCCCCTGCACTCCTCCCCTCTATTTTCCTCAACCGGTTAATTTCCTTGTATGCCGCTATACGCTGTCGGGGTGTGAGTGTGACATCCCTGGAGGGACAGTTGGATTCGCAAAAGCCACATTCAATGCAGCGGTCCACTATTGGGGATGCTGAAGGGGAGGGTTTGAGAAACTTGACGTGTGTCTCAGGGTCCTGTGTGGGGTGGGGGTGGAGTGTGGGTGTTGAGGGTTATGGTGATGTTGTGAGGTCAGGTCATGTTGTGACGTCATGTTGTGAGGTCATGTTGTGGTACAATGTGGTGGTGTGGTATGCGTGATTGGGTGAGGATAATATAGATCTAGTAGAACTGAAAGCAAAAGGACATGATGATGACGTTCATACCCCCATCATCATCATTATGCACCTCCTCTCACACAATTCTTTCTTAAACAAGAATCCCACTGTCCCCCCCCCCCCCTCTCCCAAACCCAAAACACTCCAAAACACTCAAAACACTACCTTGTTCAGTATCACACCAGGATTCAACACATAATGGGGGTCAAACAACTCCTTGAGCTCCCACATCAACTCATACGCCTTGCTCCCCCACTCCATCTCCACATAGGGTGCAATATTACGCCCAGTACCATGCTCCCCCTTGAGTGACCCCCCGTGCTTGGTGGCCACAATATAACACATCTCATCCATCAAATTGCTAAACCTCTGCACCTCCTCGGGTGTGCGAAAGCCCTGGCAAAACACCAAGTGCAGGTTGCCCTCCAGTGCATGCCCAAAACAGGAAGCATCCGGGTAGCCATATCGCTTAAACATATCGACCAAGTCGAGCGTCATGTCGGCCAGCTTGTCCACGGGGCATGCCACGTCCTCGATGAGCATGGATGTGCCGGTTTCACGAGCAGCACCCACAATGGGGATCAGGCCCTTGCGTACGGTACAGTTTTGAGGGTGGTTGTGTGGTTGTGAGGGTAGCTGCACGGGTGTCTTGCAACCCCACAATGCAGAATGCACACCATATGGCAACACACACAGTCACCCACAACATACCACGTGGGCGTGCTTGACCGCATTGTGCTCGAGCAGGCGTGCTGTCAATGCGAGCAATGGCGTGTTGCACAATGAAACAAGACAGCTTGGCAAACCACCATCCGTCAGGGGATGCAATGTGCTTGATCCTCCAGCCAAGATTACCACGTCAAAAGGTATCATAGTGGTGGTGGCTGGTGATGGAAGTGTGACTGAAGCGATTGTAGAGGATGCACGGCTTGCTGCGCCTTTATTCTACCTGGATGATATTGATGCAGTTACAGGGAGTGCGTGGATGTGCTGGGGTTGTTGATACTGCTTGGAGCTTGATCGTTTGTTTAGGGTGGGCATTTTTATACGCCAAGTTTTTTTAGTGCTTGTTCTCATAATACACAAACACGCAGATTGTGAGACAAATTGTGAGATATACATGTGATGTACACAGGATAACAAGTGATGATGGATAATATCAAGTGATGATGATGGTTGTTGAGCAATCCCTCCAGCCTATTACTATGCAACATCAACAAGCATCTATTGCCAACATTGCCACTGAGGATGGCAATCAGTAAAACCAACCCAAGTAATTTCCCCTGACTTACAATGGAGGGATCCAACGACGTACGTGATGAGGCGATCACGTGGGCAACAACAAAGCTGCAAGCATCATGCCATACCCCTCCCCCCACACGAACAGAACCCACAGAACCAGCAGCGGCCAGCATACCTCGTGCCCCCACCAACGCTCGGTCAACACACCACACCACGAACCACGACCGTACCAGCAGCAGTATTGCGCCCCCCTCCCACAACGCGCCTCGTCCCCCCACCCACACATCCACGCCCCACACAGCCCGCACCGCCATCCACACTGCACCCGCCACCGCCTGTGATTGCAGCACCCACAGCACCCATTGCAGCAGCAGCGCCACCACGTGTGGGTGGTCATGTGCACGGTGTTGGTGTTGCAGCAGCAGCAGGAGCAGATGATGATGATGGGTCGTTTTTCGACTTGCTGGGTGGTCAAGCAAGTGGTATGTGTAGAGCAGGTGATGGATATATTGTAACTACGTACTGTTACAACAACTGTGGTGGAGCATTGGGAATGTGTGAATGTGTGTGTTTCGTGTCCGTTGCTGGTGTTGAGCTTCATGTGAAGCGTTGACTTCCATGTTGACCAAGGCGTTTATCAATTCATTGTACACAGGGGGTACAGATGCTCCACCTGCAGTACAACCAATACAACCAATACAACCAATACAACCAATACAACCAATACAACCAATACAACCAGTACAACCAATACAACCAATACAACCAGTACAGCCAGCAGGGGCAAGGTGGGCTGCACCAGCAAGCACACACATGCAGCCACCACCACCACCCCACACATGGCAACCACTCGCACAACCACCACAACCACTCGCACAACCGACTCCACTGCCAACAGCACCCGCTCATGTGTTTGTGCGACCCAGTGCACACCCAACACCAACAACACACCATGCAACACCCAGTGGGGGCGTCACACCACCAAACCCATCCACAGCACCAGCAGCAGCGGGTGGGGGGGGATTTACAGTCACCAGCGGTGGTGGTGGTGGTGGTGTGGCATCAGGCACATCCACACCGGCAGGAGCCACACCCAAGATGAGCGCCCCCGCTTCATTTGTGCCCCTGCAAGGGGGGGTGGGGGTTGGGGGGGGTAGTACGCAGGTGTCAGCAGTAGCACACGCAAGTGGGAGGGATGGGAGACCTGCATGTGTGATTGTTGGTATGTGGGGAGGGGGGGGGGGGAGTAACTCCCCACATAGAGTACCACTGCAATATGCATACAACCATACACACACCCATGAAAAGAACAAACGAACAACAACAAACAAAACAACCATATATTTCCCCAACATACCCAAACATACCCCAAACACACAGCATTTGGTTTTGGAGGTGGTATGGTAGTTTCTCGACCTGCTTCTCGCCCCCCTGGTGGGCTTGAATATCATGGCACACAACCACCCCCACCATGCACCATCCTACGCACCCGAAACATGCTTGCTGTGCAAGAATCAAACACTGACACGAACGCCCCTGATGCGCCTCAACATGGTGGTGTAAGTAGTGTGGGAGGTGTGGGTGGTGTGCATGGGCAGCAGGGCGTGCATGGTGGGGGAGGGGGTGGGCCAGGGGGTGTGTTGGTGGAGTGTCAGCTGCTTGAGGGGTTCCCTGGGCCCCTTGTGTCTGTCAATAAAGACAAGGTGTGTGTTGGGTGTGGGTGTTGGATGGGTGTGATGGGTGTGTGATTTTGCAGGTTGATTGCAACATCATGCATTACCGTGAATGTATACGTATATGTTGTATGTACATGTTGTGCAACACACACAACACACTACCCACACGAGTAACACTACCCACACTCCTCACACAACACAAACAAAACACCCACCATACAAAAAACACAGGTGACCAAGTTTCTAGAAGCACGCATAGCAGCAGTGGACACAGCAGAGGAGTACTGGTGTCGCAACCCAGCTGCCCTCAAACTCCTCTTGCAAATACTTTTAGTGGCGGTCAAACACAATGGGGCCCTGCGCAGCCCCCCGGGGGGGGGCCTCCAGGGGCCCAAGCGGGATAGAGCACCAGAAACGCAGGTGGCGTTGTTGCTGCAACAGTATGGGAGTGTGGCGGGGGCGGCGGGGTTGGGGGGAGGCGGGGGGGGGCAGCAGGAGGAGGTGTTGGTGGGTGGTGGGAGTGGGGGGGTGAATGGTGAGACAGCAACCACACAGGTATGGTGTGTGTAGGTTGTGTAGGTTGTTGACTTTTTCTTGCGCTTTCGTGTTGCTTTTTTGTATCCTCACACCCTGACAACCTAGTTGCACCTCCTACACATCCTACACACCACACACATCCCTTACACCACACACATTCTACACCCCACACACTCCCCACACATCCTATACACACCACGCACACCACACACAGGCAACTGCTATGGAAGCTGCCCTGTTGGAGGGTAGACTGGATGCCGCACATGCAGCTGCTATTGCAGGGGCCCTGTGGGGCCCCGCCTTGGTACTCGCACGTGCCTCCAATGACCAGAAGACATGGACAGACACATGTACCGCCATGTGTACTGCATTGTTGACCGGGACCTCTGCTTCCCACACAGCGTTGACCATGCTTGGGGGTGGGACGGAGGGGTTGCTGCGGGGGTTGGGGGGTGGGGCGTGGGTGCCGTGTTGGTGGCGGCATGTGGGGGTGGTGGCGGCCAATCGCTGTGGGGGGGATGAGCGGGTGTTGGTGGGGATGGCGGACATGTTGATGCGGGGACACAACATGGTGTGTGTGTGTGTGTGTGTGTGTGATGGGGTGCGGTGCTGTATGGGGTTTCCTTGTATGTTTGTGGCTGTTGGTTGGACTTTTGGTTGTGCATGTGTACACACAGACACATGCATGCAAGCATGTACATGCATACACAAACACATCCATGCTAGAAAATCTACACACACCACAGGTGGATGCTGCGCACATATGCTGTATGCTTGCCAGTGTTGCCCCAAGCACATGTACCCCAGCAACCACGCTGTGCATGCTGGGTGCCGACCACACGCGCGATCCTCGTACATGTGCAACAGTGCCTGCCATGCAGCGTACACAAGTGTATCTGTGGGCATTGACACAGGGTATGTGCTGCTATGTGAAACGGGGTGGGGTTGTTACAAGGGTGGTATGAGTTGGTTGTGTACAACATTGTGTGAGTGCAACATTGTGCGGGGAACATGGTGTGTGTACAACATTGTGTGCATATAGTATACAACGTATATTGCTCGCTCTTCTGTCCCTGTAAAGCAAATACACATACACACACACATACACCTACAAACAAACACACACAGCAATGTCTTCTGGTGGTTCTTCCCCCCATACCGTCGCCCTCCTTGCCCCCCACATGCCCTACCTCCTACACTATGCATGGCTGCTTGCACAATACGGCTACATACAACAGGCCTTGCAGTATTGTCACTGGATCATTCAGCTGCATGGGAGCAAGGGGGCCCCTCAGGGGCTCCACCTATGTCGGGTGTTGACTGAGGAGCTACAGGGGAGGTTGCATGCCTATGCACATGTATGGTGTGGGTGTGGGAGGGTGTGGGAGGGGACATGACAGGGGTGTGGGTGGGGTGGTGGGAGGGGATCAGACAGGGCAGGGGTGTGTGGGAGGGTACATGACAGGGTTGTGGGTGGGATGTTGATAGGTTGAGCGTGGTGGGTGTGTACTGCATCACACACATCGCAAAACAACACACCCCATATCACACACACACAACACCCCCCATATCACACACACACACCACTTCAGGCACATGGTGTGGCGGTCCCTCATGGGGCATCAGGGCCCTCCATCATAGGCAGCCTGGGGCGATGGCTAGACAAGGGGGTGAACAAATTGATAGGGGTCCCTGATGATGCAGGGGCCCTGCCGGGGGGCCCAGGGGCACGCACTCATGCTGCGGGTGGAGGGAATGTGGGGGGGGGTATGAGTGGGGGGGTGTATGATGGACATGGGGGTGTGTATGATGGACATGCACATTCAGCAGCTGGGATTGCCATGGTAGGTTTTTGGTTTGTATATGTGTTTATATATGTGTTTATATATGTGTTCGTATATGTGTTCGTATATGTGTTTGCAACCACCATGTGCTTGTGTATCGTAGTTGTTGTGGGAAAACATGGTCAAACATGGTCAAACATACATGGACACATGTCCCCTCCCCTCAAACTACCATACACAGCATCACACATGCACAACATCACACACCATAACACACACACACACACACACAGGGTGACACCATGGACAGCAGGGCCCCCAGTCGAGCAAGCACCACCTCCCCTGCGCTTTTACATCATGGGCACCCCTCCAACCTCTCCATGTCATCTGACGCACAGGGGCCCTCAAATGCACAGGGGCCCTCGGGTGCACAGGGGCCACACACAAACCACCACCACCACCACCAAATGCAGCAGGGGTTACCTCCCTTACACCCACACACCAGCACCACCACCCCGGCACACCCAGGAGCAGCTCCTCCTGGACAGGGACACCCACAAGAGGGCATGGGGCGTGGGGGTGGGGGTGGGGGGGGTGGGGGGGTGTTTTCATCATTTGGGCGCATGGCATTGGGAACAGTGAAGAGCTTTTTGGGTAATGCTGCTGTACCTGATGCACAACTTGGTATGTGTGGTAGTGCTCGTGGTGGTGCATGTGGTTGTGTGGTTACGTAATGTGGTAATACATACACATACACACATACACACATACACACACCACACCACCACACTCAAGGTGAGGAAAACAAATTCTACTACGATCAAGCCTCTGGTCGTTGGTTGGAACGAGGCAAAGAACATGAGGTGGATCTTGGTGTACAACAAACACACCCTCCACCACCACCCCCGCCCATAAGTGCACCATCACGTAGGTGTTGTTGTGTAGAGTGGGTGTTGGTGGTGATATGGATGGGGGTCTTGTGTGTATGTACTGTGTTGTGTGTGTATCACAACAAACCACAAACATGCAACATAATACAGCACACACATACACACACCACAGCACACCCATAAAACACACCCCAAACGCACAGGTCCTGGAAGTGGACTCGGGCAGCATCCGCCTCCACCCACCACGGGCCCCCAAGCACCCAATACACTAGCAGGCCCCCCACCACCAAGTGCCCCAGGCAATAGGTTTGCAATGCCACGGGCCAACACATCTGTACGGTCACGATATGTCGATACCTTGGGGAGATCGGATGGAGGGGCACGACCGGGGAGTGCTGCATCATCGGTAGGGCTCATACCCCCCCCGGGGGGGCACCATACACGAGGTGTGCTGTATTGTGGTGTGGGTGTGCAAAAGGATGCAAGAGGCGTTATCTTGCCAAAAGCCCGTTGATACATACCACCCCACACAACTGTAGGTTCATCGATGGGCAGCGTGCCATGGGGCTCAAACAGCAGTCTATCGGCGATGGATGCAGCAGCAGGTGGTGGAAGCCGTGCACCATCCCCGGCTGTGTTTGTACCACCACCACCCCCGCCACACTGACCCTCTGTTGTTGTGAACCTCAATTTTTGCTTGGCTGTTGTTCCTCCATTGCAACCTGGATCGTTGTGTGTTGTATTTCATTGCAGTGCTATTGCAGTGGGTTCGCTGCCTTGTCCTGCACCATCACGCAGCCAAAAACCTTGAACTATGGCATTGCTCCACTCGGTCCGTCGAAACCTGCCATCGGTGCTGCGTGCAAACCGAACATTTGCATCTGCACCTGAGGTTTTGAGCACATCAAACGAGGAGACTGTTTCAGATGCGCATCGTGGCCCACTCGGGCCAATCGAGGTGTGCCGCATGCAGCGTGGTGTTGTGCACGCGACTGATGGGGGGTTTGCTTGCTTTGTTTATGATGTGTATGGCATTGCAATGCGTGCTAGTGTTTGGTTAAGAGACATCTTTGGTTGGTGGTGGCAATGTCCAAGATGTGTGCATCTCCCCTCACATAGGTGCCCAGCCGTTTGCTCATGGGTCCAGGCCCTAGCAATGCGCCCCCTCGTGTCCTGCTTGCACAGGCACTGCCTCTCCTTGGCCACATGCACCCTCCTTTTATGAAGATCATGGTGTGTTGGGGTGTGTATGGGTGTGTACCAACTTGGGAACTTGCAACATGTAGAAGAATACATAGAAAATGCAGCACAACACCACAACACACATATCCATATAGGATGAGGTACAAGAGGGTCTCCGGTATGCATTCCAAACAGACAGCAAATACACATTGATGGTGTCAGGCACTGGTGCGTGGGGGTGTGCGTGCATAGGACAGTGTGTGGGTGTGTATTGCAGGATATTGTGTGATCAGTTAAGGACAATGTGTGTTTCATGCAGTTACTGTGTGTACACCATTATTATTGGTGCATCTATCACATGCTTTAACGTATACACTCCCTGCACACAACACACTTGCACAACACACTTGCACAACACACTTGCACAACACACTCCCAACAAACAACACACCCCCAGCACACACTCCCAACTCAAACCCACCACATGTATAAACCACAATACACACACTCACTGCCCACACACAACACATACAGGGCATGCTGGTATGGAGGCAGCCATTGCCAACCTCACAGAGCCAGGAGAAACAATTGTTGTTGGGAACAAGGGGATTTGGGGGCAACGTGTGTGTGACCTGGCTGAGCGCTATGGAGGTATGGGTGTTAGCATTGTATGTGTGTCAATTATTGTTTGTGTATCTGTTATTGCGTGTGTGTCTTCACACACATGCAACAGACACCTACAACACATACAACACACATATACAACACACCCCAAAAACACTACCAACACCCAGCAACACCCACCAACAGCCAAGGTTGTCAACCTAGAGGTACCTGCTGGTAGGTCTGTCAGCTACACTGAGCTTCAACAAGCTGTGGAAACACACAAGCCTGCATTGCTGTTTTTATGCCAGGTAGGAGATGTATGCATGTGTGTGTGATGTAAAGACATGTGCTGTGTGTGATGAAGGCATTTGTGTGATGAAGACATATGCTGTGTGTGTCAATTGTTGCAACTACTTGTATCCCAACATGTGCGTTTGTGTACACATACACATCACACATGTCACGCATATCACACATGTGAGAGACATCTACACATACGCACACATCTCAGGGTGAGTCATCCACCGGTGTACACCAGAGCCTTGCCGGTGTGGGAGAACTGTGTGAAAAGAACAACACCCTACTACTGGTGGACACTGTGTGCTCCCTGGGTGGTGTACCTATGTTTGCTGATGCATGGGGCATTGACTGTATTTACTCTGGTTCGCAAAAGGCACTATGTGGGCCACCAGGTGGGTGGGTGGGTGATGGTGTGGGTGTGGGTCGTTGGTGGGTGTGCGTGTGTGGTGTATAAACATGGGAAACAGGGTGGTCATGATGGTGTCTGTGTTGCATCAACATCCCACGCAATTCCCCTCTCCACACACTATATGACCACACTACATCACCACACACAGGTGGTGCTCCCTTTTACATGGGGCAGCGTGCAATGGACAAATTACAAAACAGGAAGACCAAGGTATGTGTTGTGTGTACAGTGAAAGCAAACACACAGTGAAAGCAAACATATAGTGAAAGCAAACATACCCTCCTTTAATACCTCCACCTACACACACAAAAAAAGCATCCCTGGTACAAAACATCTCCCCCACACATGTAACAACACATCCACCCTCCTTGTCACAACACATACCCCCCACATACCCCCCCCCCCACACAGGTGGCATCCTACTACCTGGACATGAAGCTCGTAGGTGATTACTGGGGCTGGTACGGCTCCCGCAGCTACCACCACACAGGCATGGTTTCCACATGGTACGCCATGCGTGAAGCCCTCGCCATCGTAGCCGAAGAGGGGCTCCCCTCCATGTGGGCCCGTCATGAGGCATGCCACCACCAGCTGTGGGAAGGCCTGTCTACACTGGGCCTGGAGCCCTTTGTCGCCAACCCAGAAGACCGTTTGGTGACGATCAACACCATCAAGGTTCCCCAAGGCGTTGACTGGGCAGCGGTGGTCAAGCATGGGATGGACAAATACGGCGTGGAGATCGCGGGGGGTTTGGGGCCCACGGTGGGGGCTGTGTGGAGGGTGGGCTTGTTGGGATATAATGCACAGCCTGCCAATGTGGAGTTGGTGCTGGCTGCGTTTGAGGACGGGCTGAAACAGCAGGGGTGGAAAAAGTAGACGATTGCTGCTTTGGAGTCACTGAGGGGGGGAACACTGAGGGATTGCACGACATGCGTATGAAGAGAGTCAACACAAGGAGGGGTTGAATTTCTTTTTGTGGAATATTGAGTTTTTGGATGGACACAGATACAGGCTGAGTTTTTATGGACACAGATACATGCTGAGTTTTTATGGACACAGATACATGCTGCTCTTACGCACACTTGGCAAAATTGTCGAGAGAAACAACAACGGTATCCTACAACCCAGCATTAAAATAGACACCAACATGCAACGACCAAAAAACACACACGTAACGACCAAAAACACACGCATCCAAACCTCCCCTTTTGTTTCTCCACACGGAAAATGTACCCGCAAAGCAAAACAAGGTGTTCACACAAAACAAGGGGTACATATAAAACATGAATATCTACACATTTTTTATGTATGAGATGCTGCTGCATGCAGCACGTGTGCACAACGACGCATGTACGCAACTCCTATCAACCCCTTGGCGCATGGTTTATAAACATCTCCTTTGCCCACATCTCCGTTGCCCACATCTCCTTTGCCCTATCCATACTTTGCCCACAGGTCTTCATGAAACTGTGTGTGGTGGTGAAGTGTGTGGGGTTGGTTGGAAACATGTGAAATTGCTCCAGCGTGAAATTCCTACTTGATTGCCAACACCAATCAACACCACACACCAACCTTCACATCAGACAATCACACCCCACTCTACACAAACCCCCACACTACACAACCCCCCCCCCACACACCTTGGTGATGGCCTTGGTCATCTTCTCAAGATCTTCCAAGGATGGTAGGATGGTAGTACGCACATGGTAGGTTCCGGGTGCCTGTTTAAACCCAGATCCGGGAACAGTTACAATACCAGTGGCTTCGAGTAACCTGGGGGTGGGGGGGGATGGAGGGTGTTGGGGGACGGAGAGGGAGGGAGGGGACATCATCGGCACCAGGACACACACAGTACACTACACACCATGACAGAAGAGTACACCACTTGGCATCATGATTGTTAGTTTTTCCACAAACACCCAATATGAAAACACACAACACACACCAATCATGAAAACACACCAAACAAACACCACGTACCGCAAGCAATACAGGAAGTCTGCAGGTTTGCCAATACCCTCTGCCTCCTTGATGAATGCTTCCGGAAACACAAACCTGGGGAATGCATACATAGCCCCCTGTGTGTGTGTGTGTGTTGGTGTGTGGGTGTGTGGGTGTGTGAGGTTGGGGTGTGTGGGTGTGTTGGTGTGTGAATGTGGTGTGCTACTTAATCATTCACTCTTCCCCACCTTCTCCATCCTCACCCCCTCTTTCCCCCCTCCCAATCACATGTACATCACTGTCAGTACAGGTACCCCCCCCACACACACACACAACCACGTACGTCACTGTCAGTGCAGCTCACCCCCTTGAGGTTCCTCATCGCACCAACCACCAACCCCGCACGCTGCTGCAGGCTCTTCAACTGCCTCACCATCTCCTCACTCCACAACATAAAGGAGGGGTCCCCTGGCTTTGGTGGGTGCATGATGGTGGCCATTGCAATTTGCCCCCCTGTATTGGAGCACAGGTTGATGGAGGAGAGCTTGTACATCATGTCGTGAATGGCTTTGGAGGCGTTGACCAGCTCAAAGTAACCACCACGTCGACCACACCTAAGGGGAGCGGGGTGGGTTGGTGGGGTGTGGTAGGTGTGTGTGTGAGAGAGAGAGAGAGAAATAGGGAGAGTGTGTGTGTGTGTGTGTGTGAATTGGTGTGTGTATTGTGTGAATATTGCGAGGATTGTATGCGGAAAACATATCATACACCTCGGACAACATATGATATGCAATTGCACCACACCACCCATTTCCCAACACCCCCAACACCCCCCCATACTCTCCCTCAACACCCCCCACATACTCTCCAAAAAACCCCTTGGAAGAGGAGTTGAATGAGACCAACATGACATCACTGAAGGTAGGTCCAGCTTCCATCAACACCTTTTTAAAACTGTGAAACATCTTGTGGGGGTTGTCTGTGTGGGGGTGGTGGGAGGATGGCGGGGTGGGGGGGTGGGCGGAGGGGAGTGTGGTATCAGGTGTGTGGGTGAGCATGGGGGAATGTGGTGGAGGGAATGTGGTGGTGGTGTGCATGGGTGCGTATGCATTGGGATGTGGGTGTACATAATGTATGAACACCATGCATCATGACATATGTATGCAAATCAAACAACCCACTATCAACACACACAACAATACAACACCAACCTCAACAACACACAACCAGAGCAACACACAACCACCACTTCTCCCCACATACAAATGTTGGTTTGGTACACCTCATCTGCCAGGAGCACAATTCCATATTCCTTGCAGAAATCAATAATCTCCCGTTGATTATCATAATCCAATACATTGCCGGTGGGGTTGCCTGGGTTGATGACCACCAATGCACGCACACACAAACCCTTGGCACGTGCCTGATGGTGTGGAGCAGCAAAAGGGTGTTTTTTGTTGGTGAATGATTAACAGCTATTGTATTGCCACATGGTTATGCTGCATGTACATGTACATGAACCACATGTACAAACCAAAAACAAGCTCCAACCCACCCAAACATACCGTTTCTACTTGATTCTTCAACTCCGGTATGGACAATGCCCACCCACGTTCCTCATCCAGGTAGTATGGCAACAGTGTCCCATTGTACAACTCCAAGCATGCGCTATACAAGGGGTACTGAGGTATGGGGGTCAGTACACAGTCGTTGCGGTTGCGGATGAGCGTCTTGAGCCACATGTGAACACCTGGGGAGGCACCTTTGGGGGGGGGGGGGGGGGGGTTGCAAGGTGAGGTGGTTGGAATATTTGAGAAAGTGATGGTGTGCAAGGTGGTGGGAACAGGTGATACAGGGATGATGTGCAAGGTGATGGACAACTGAGTAATGGGGGTGTGGCCACAATCAGTGCAGCTTGTGCGAAATGTGTCACAATAACCTCCTGTTTCATCTGAAAACATCAATGTGTGCACAACAAACGTGCTCACCCCCCCCCCAAAATACACATACCATCTGTCAACCAGATATCATCTGGGTTGGCTGCATAGCCATCACGTGCCTCAATACCAGAAGCAACCATCAGGCGGCACAACCGGGAGCCTCGAGAGTCGGTGTACCCTCCCGTCCCCCCGGGGAAATCGGCCAAGAGCTCCTGGGCACGGTCGATGACGTCTGCAGGGAAATGTACTGCAGTCTTGGGGTCTTTCATGAGCTGTGGATTGGTGAGTGTGTCATGACCATGGTGTCTGCACGTGCCACCTTTTCGTCCTCCTATGCATGCGTGTAGGGTTTTAGGGCATACCTGGGGGTAATCACAGAGCGTCAGCACCTGCCGTAGGAATGTCATGGGCTGCTGCCCAAGTGGTTGGGGATTCCCAATGTTGCAAAAAATGATTTTCTCAAAACCGAGATCTTCGCCATGCCTCAACTTGTCGGCAAGTTCATTCGCTCTGATCACGATTTCTCCCCTAACTGCATATTGAGCATCTCGTACGCACGAATTGATGTTGTCTGGCGTGAGGGGTGAGCTGTTGGGATCGGTTGAGGATGGTGCGTGGTTTGCCCCATGCACCCCGTTGGAGGGAGGAGCTGCAAGTGTTGTAGCCATATTACTGCTGATGTACTGGTATCAATAGGACGAAACAAAAAACGAAACACACAAAACAACAGATACCCTACACGTACAACTCAAGCACGTTGCTCCTCCACCTTGATGGGTGAGGTGGCCTCATCAAGCAGGTACACCAACCCACGGAAATTGATGCCACTGTGGTTGGAAAGGCTCATCTCACACGTCCTGCTTGTGCTGTATCCATCACTGCAGTTGGAGGGCAGGTCCAGGTGCTGCAAGCTGCTGCCTGTGAGCTCTGTGTAGCGCAACCCACGATCACCTGATGGGAGGGGATTTGGGAGGGTGGTGGTGTGGTGGTTTTGTTGTTGCTCTCTGTCAGTCACATTGCTGCACACAAATATTTACGAAAACACACACATGTGAACATACTCACATGCACATGTGTACATACTCTCACACACAAACAACAATAACCACCACTACGCCCACACCAAACACCTGCCATGCCACAGCAAGGAATGTCTGTGTTGGTCACTTCATGCGCACACTTGGATGCCAGTGACATGAAGCTGTCAGCAATGCCCATCTTCTTTGAGGAGCACGGGACATGCACTGCAATGGAGTCGCGCACTTTTTTGAATTCAAGCTTGTTGGATAAAAAACTGTGTACGAATTCCACTGGCTCATACAGAGCAAACCTGTTGGGTGTTGTGGGGGGTGGAGTGGGTGGGGTGGGACGTGAGGTATGAGGGGTATGGGGTGGCATGATGGAGTATCATCACATAATTGGTGTCTGTCGCACTCTTTTCTTTGTAAGCATATGCGTTTACCCAACACACACCCAACACACACCCACACCCAACACACACCCAACACACACACCAAACACACCTCAAGTTGGGTTCCGACAGCTGTTGCTTGATTTGCATCAGGCATGGACTCGTATCCACCACCACCGGAAGCTTCCCACCCTCTGATGCCTCGTATATGGCTGCTTCCAACTCTGCTGCCTTGGCTGCTGCGGCGTCCTTGCACCCACGGCTGTTGAACATCATACCACAGCATGAGTTCTCAATACCCTGTGTGTGTGGGGGGGGGGGGGGGAGGGGGGGGGGGGTACGGGACAGGGTGTGATTGTGGGAGGAGGTCGACACAATCAAATTCATTAATCAACTCCACAGTACCAGCACACATCCATACACCCACATACACCATGCGCCACACCCGCCCACATTACGCACAACACCCACACACCACACACCACACACCCTACCTTGGGATACACTACTTCATACCCAGCCTTCCTCATCAGGGACAACACCTTTTCATGCACCGCTTGTGTCTCATAGTCACTTGAAGATGGGCCCATCATACGGGTGACACATGAGGGCACATACACCACCTTGCGGGGGATGGTGCGGGGCGCGTCGGAGGTTGTGTTGGTTGGTAAGGGGGGGTCTGGGGTGGGCAAGGGAGCAGCCGGCTGTGTGTAGGGGGGTGTTTGTGAGAGAAAGAGAAAAAGTGTGTAGTGTGTGTGTGTGTGTGTGTGTGTGTGTGTGTGTGTGTGTGTGTGTGTGTGTGTGAGAGAGAGAGAGAGAGAGAATGTGGTGAGGTGTGTAAAGACTACAATACGAGTGTGTATGAGTGGGGTGAGGGAGGACTTGATGTATATACAATGTGATGATACGAATAAAATGATATGCACAGAGGTGCAGACACATACGAAACCACAAAACAATGCACATGCATAATACGCAGCATACATGCACATGCGCAGCCCAAACAACACACACACAACAATGCACACACAACAATACACACACAACAGTACACACACCAACACACCAACAAAAACACCACAAAAACACACACACCTTGGGCATATAGGGGTTCCACACAGGCACAGCATGATTGGTCAACTTGTTGAGTGTCCTGGACACCATCTCAAGTGGCTTGGGCCCCACAATTCCATGTGCCATGTCCACCACACCCAACAACCCACGAGCACCCGTGACAAATGTTTGCAGGTTGTTGGCCACACGCTGTAGGATGGTGGGGTGATCAGGTGGTGGTGGGGTGATTATGTGGTGGTGGGAGGGTGGAGTGATGGGGAACCACAACAACAACATGCACTATAACAACCCACATCCACACACCCAGGCCTCCATGTACACATCCAAAACAGAAAGAAAAAGAAACTTGAGAAAGAGAAAGAACTCCCCTCTTTTTCACATAAAACTCCCCTCTTTTTCACATAAAACTCCCCCACATACCATGGCCCAGCCAGAGGTAACGCGGTCATCCTTCATGTGCTCAGCACGAAGGCTCTTGATGAGCTCCCCAGTGTTGATTTTGACTGGGCATTTTTCTTGACACATGCCGTCTGCAGCACATGTCGACTCACCAGCATAATCATACAACTGTGTGTTTGTGATGGGTGTGTTTTGGTGTACATGTTTGTTGTGTACATGTTGTTGTGATCGTGTTTGTTGTGTGTAGGTGGGAATGCATGGGGTGGTTGATGGTTGAGGTGATGGGTGGGTATTGGTGACTAGGTAGGTTACTTCAAACATGTATACACAGGTACACGTACACCCACCCACACCCACTCACATGTACACACTCGTATAAATCCCCCCACACCCCCACACCCACACCTGTTCAAACTCCTTCAATCGTGTCTCCTCCCCTGCACTCCTCCCCTCTATTTTCCTCAACCGGTTAATTTCCTTGTATGCCGCTATACGCTGTCGGGGTGTGAGTGTGACATCCCTGGAGGGACAGTTGGATTCGCAAAAGCCACATTCAATGCAGCGGTCCACTATTGGGGATGCTGAAGGGGAGGGTTTGAGAAACTTGACGTGTGTCTCAGGGTCCTGTGTGGGGTGGGGGTGGAGTGTGGGTGTTGAGGGTTATGGTGATGTTGTGAGGTCAGGTCATGTTGTGACGTCATGTTGTGAGGTCATGTTGTGGTACAATGTGGTGGTGTGGTATGCGTGATTGGGTGAGGATAATATAGATCTAGTAGAACTGAAAGCAAAAGGACATGATGATGACGTTCATACCCCCATCATCATCATTATGCACCTCCTCTCACACAATTCTTTCTTAAACAAGAATCCCACTGTCCCCCCCCCCCCCTCTCCCAAACCCAAAACACTCCAAAACACTCAAAACACTACCTTGTTCAGTATCACACCAGGATTCAACACATAATGGGGGTCAAACAACTCCTTGAGCTCCCACATCAACTCATACGCCTTGCTCCCCCACTCCATCTCCACATAGGGTGCAATATTACGCCCAGTACCATGCTCCCCCTTGAGTGACCCCCCGTGCTTGGTGGCCACAATATAACACATCTCATCCATCAAATTGCTAAACCTCTGCACCTCCTCGGGTGTGCGAAAGCCCTGGCAAAACACCAAGTGCAGGTTGCCCTCCAGTGCATGCCCAAAACAGGAAGCATCCGGGTAGCCATATCGCTTAAACATATCGACCAAGTCGAGCGTCATGTCGGCCAGCTTGTCCACGGGGCATGCCACGTCCTCGATGAGCATGGATGTGCCGGTTTCACGAGCAGCACCCACAATGGGGATCAGGCCCTTGCGTACGTCCCAGAAGAGTCCGGAGATCTTGGGGTCCTGGTGAAAGGGGTAGTCTTTCAGGGTGCGGGCGGTGGCTGCGTTGCCGCCAAAAGGGAGGCCGGCACGTTGGAGGGCATTTTGAACCTCTTGGATGTTGGCCTTTTTGTGGGTGGGGGTGGGGTAGGGGGTGGGGGATTGTTTGTGTGGGTGGGTGGGTGGTTGGGTTTTAAATTGGAGGTGTTGTGTATGTCCAGGTGGGTGTACAAACAGAAAATGGACACACAAAAGAAAAGTTTCACAAGGGACACACAACAGAATTGTTTCACGACCAGCATGATGGACCTGCCAGCAACATGGCAACCATGTATACAGCACCACCCCACACCACCATTACACCCCACACCCCACCATTACACAACACACCTGCAGTGCTTGTTCATCCCTCCCTCGGCACTCCACCAGCAGTGCTGCTGCCAGCTCATCACTCTCCACCATGTCCGTTACATTGGATACCATCTGTTCATTGTTGGAGCACTGACGCAGTGCCGCACGGTCAAACATTTCCACAGCATCCACCTTGAGAGGGGAGGTGTTGGTGTGTTGGGTGTGGTGGTATGGTGGTGTGATGTGTTGGTGACATAGCATGCGCAACATGAGAATGTGTACAGTATACCAAGACATACACCAAGACAACAACATACTGTATGCAAGCACTTCATCAAGCAAAATCAAAATTCAAGAAAGCAAAATGCTACAATACAAACACTCCACCCACACACCCACACCCAACATCATACCGTGGTTTCATCACGCAACACACTGGCGCCCTTGCAAGCAGAGTACACATCAGGAAACATAATAAACGCAGATGCCTGTGTGGTGTTGAGGTGTATGTGTGGTGTTGAGGTGTGTGTGTGGTGTTGAGGTGTATGTGTGGTGTTGAGGTGTACGTGTTGTGAGGAATGTACCTGAACAACCACGGTGTACCACACCACATTGCAACATTGCACAATCACAACCAACAGTCACAACAACCAACAGTCACACAACCGACAGTCACAAGAATCCCCAATATACCTTGTATGGCCAATCTGGCACGGTATTGTACGTTGCCCGACTCACAAACCCCAGCGTCCCCTCTGACCCAATCATCAAGTGCTTGATTATCTCAATGGGGTTGTCCACTGGGAAATCCACCAAGGCGTTTAAAGAATATCCAGTGGTGTTCTTAATAGCAAATTTGCGGCGAATGAGAGCGGAGAGCTCACGATCTGATTGTACACGCTTGGCTAGGGCAACCACACCATCCACCAGGCTCTTGTGTGTCTGTGTGTGTGTGATAGGAAGTGTGGGTGTGATAGGAAGTGTGGGTGTGTGGGGGAGGAAGTGTGTGTGGGGGGGAGGAAGTGTGTGAGTGGTAGGTACACATTTGAAGATGCACTGTGACAAGCAGTGGTGATGGGTTTTCCGTGATGGGTTGTGCAGCACACCAACGACACACTCACACCAATGAAACACAACCATATGCAGCCCACCAATGTACACAACCACATGCACCAATGTACACATGCAGCCCACCAATGCACAACCCCCCACACACACTCCATACCTGCAAAAACCGCTGCCTGCTCTCTGCATCAGATGTATCCAACACAGTACCATCCACAAACACCACCCGCATATCCTTCAACGTGTGATACGTATTTTGACTCACACCACAGCACATGCCAGAGCTGTTGTTTGCCACCACCCCGCCAATCATACAGCTGTCTATGGAGGAGGGGTCTGGTCCGATCTTGTATTGGATTGGCAAGTTGTGCTTGGTCTTGTGCTTGGCAAGAATTTTGTTCACCTCTGCTGCAATGAGACCAGGTTCCACTGTGATGGAACTGCCATCATCCTGTGGGGGGGTATGTTGGTGCATGGGATGCTTGCCAACGTACATCCAACATGCACATGCACCACCCCCGCACAACACACGCACACACACAAACAACCACCCAACACACCCAACACACCCAACACACCCAACACATCCAACATACATGCACTGTGTAGTTGCGAAAATTCTTCCCTGTGTGGCTCAGTTTCAACAGCACAGAGTCTGTCAGTGCCTGCCCACTCAGTGATGTCCCTGCGGCACGAAACGTCACGGGGACGCGGTGCTTGAACGCAATAGGCAAGATTCGTGCCACCTCTGCTTCGTTGTGGATCTTGACCACCACCTTGGGGTTTAATCGGTAAAAGGATGCGTCTGTGCCATAGGCAAAGGTGCGCACAGGGTCGGTGTATTGGCGCTCGGCTGGGAGAAATTCGCCAATCTCGGCCATAAACGCAGCATAGCGTCCATCCTCAAATCGGTGTCCATCCACGTTGCGGTACACTCCTGGCTGCACATTTTCCTGCTCGTTTACCACGGAGACCGCACCAACCTCGTCCACTCGAGTAGCATGCACGGTGGAGGAAAAGACGAGCTCTGGGAGCGCCTTGACCGATGTTTGCTGCAGGGCTGGCATGGCTGCACATCGCTGATGGAGTAGCACACCACTAAGGTTGCGTGGGATGCTTTGTTTGGCGGTGTCGAGCAATGACGATGTGCGTGCACACAAAGTGTTGGTCTCTGTCGACCATGTCTGCAATACATCACCACCACGATACTGTGCTCGTTGTGATGTTGAGAGAAGGGTTGTCAGCGTTCGTCGCTTCATGGTTGTGTGTGTGTTAGGTGGAGATGATTGAGGAGAAACTACAACAACACAACTGCTGTCACCACCCTCGTTTTGCGTGCAACAAACGAGGGGGGGTTGTGGTTTGTATTATACAGGTGGTGTGATAGTGGTTTTTGAGGTGCAAAGATGATTATTGCACAAATACCCCAACATTCAACAGATCACCTCAATCCCCCCCCCACATGGTGACATGTGTGTGTATCTATGCCACAGCAACTGCCCTGAAAATAGGTTGGTAAGTTACACAGTGTGTGTCAATGGACACAAGCAAGCGCAACAACAGAGTACATCATTTCCACACGAATGTGCAAAAAGAGCGGGTTCCCAGCATCGCTGTCATGCTGTTCTTGTAGTGCTTGTAATTACAGCTCATTTCTCAATAGGAGCAACTGTCTTGCTTGGTTTATTCCTTGCGCATCGTATTAAACAGTCCTGTGGTGGATTGCAAAACACACTGTATGTCAGCACCTGCAGGTCCGCATTTCATACCCAGGACACAACATACCCAGGAGCAGCGGGAACATCTTCTTGGTCTACTTTCTTGCCAACTTTCTTCACTGGTTGTTCCTCCTCCTCTTCCACCTCTGGATTTACTGGCACAGTGTCCCATGGGCTACGGAAGAGCCAGTAGAATGGAACTGAAATGATTGCCCCCGACAGCGGCCCCACCCAGAAAACCCAAAAATTGTTGTACGTGCCACTTACCACTGCTGGACCAAATGAACTGTGTTTTCAGGGAAATAGTTTCATGATGATGATGTGTGGGGATATGATAGCAACTGCCGTGACACTCGTTCATACCGGGTTGGGTTGATGGAGCAGCCATCCACAGGAAGCAGCACAGCATGGGCCGAAAACACCACCATGCCAATTGCAAAAGGGGCAAGATTTTTGGCAAAAGATTTGGGCCAACATGCAGTCATTTGCACCACAAAGCACAACACAAACGTCATGACAATTTCACCCATGACCGCCTGTGTGTAGTTGTTTGACAAGTACTTGGTGTGCACACACATGTGACTCATTCTACACCATATAACCCGTACATTTCCAACGGTAAAGTCCCTGGCAATTGAATTTGCACCCAGGGACGATGAATTTGCATCTGGAACCACACTGTACAGCAAACCAGCACCCAGAAGTGACCCGACCAGCTGGCCCACAAAATTCCCAATTCCCTGCACGAGCCCCAGGTGACCACTGAGAACCAGGGCAAGGGTTACTGCACAGTTGCACTGACCTCCGCTTATGTGCCAAAAGGTATAAACCAGGTACATAATGGCAAAGCCAAATGCAAAGGCAGTGGTAACACCCCAATTCTGTGGGGAGTTGAGGGAGAGTGTGATGGGTAGTATGGTCGCAAAGGCCTGCAGGTGAAACGTACCCCATTTGTTTGCAGCGTTTGCGCAAGCTGTTTTTGCTGGCCAAAAAGGTCCACTTGAGCTTGTGCCGCTGCACCAGTCGACTGCTGCTGCACAAAGGACTCAGTGGCAATGCGGGAGAAGAAGACAGCAGTTCCACATCCTAGTGGTGGTGGTGTTGACCGTGCGTTGATGATCATGCATGCACAGCCACCTAGTACACGTACCCACAAACACAAAGATCGTAAGCGCCAAAAACTCTGCCAAAACCTGCTTGATGCTCAGCGAAAAGTCTAGGTACCTGCGTGCGATGGCAATGGTCAACATAGAACAACCACCGCACGCGTCGAGACACTGTAAGCGCTGTCATGTGGTTTTTGGAAGCACAAACACAACGTACTTGGTCTTGTAAGGAGGAAACTTGGCCATATCGTACTGTTAGGAACGGATCTGCCCGTTAGGGGTAAGTTGTGATCAACACAGCAACGTGTGCTCAATTCGTTTGCGGGTGTTTCGAGTAGGTTTTCTAGTTAAATCTGTCGAGTTGAGGTGCATGCATGTACGATACTGAATGACCAAAAGATTTTGGGTCAACTTTGTTTTGACGCCAGGGGGTTTTTAGGGAGCGGGCTCAAAATTACCACAACTTAATCTGCAATTGGCAAACCCAACTGCTTGGCATTGACAATGCTTGGTGAAGCCTTGGGGATCTCTGCAAAGGGCCCATCCACAAATGGCAACACGTCTGCTTGTGTCCACACAGGGTACCCGCTCAAACGTGCTGCCACATTGCATGCCGCCAGCGTTGCCTGCGTGTGATCATTTGTAGCAATATTTGTGTGTGTATGCCCCTTCCCCTCCCCACCACACAATGCATGCACCCTCACACACACCCCATACCATGCCCGCACGTGTCCACAATGACGCGGATGCAATGTGAGGCACAATCACAGCATTGGGACAATCTGCCAGCCCAGGTTTCATTGCTGGCTCATCCTCAAATACATCCAACCCACATCGGAACTCGGGGTTGGCTTTGAGGTGGGCGACCAGATCTGTCTCATTGATCACGGGGCCACGTGCAGCATTGACCAGCACTGCAGTGGGCTTCATGAGCGCCAGGCGCTCCGTGTTGATGAGGTGTGTTGTGGACTTGTCCAAGTTGCAGTGCAGGCTTACCACCTGGTGTATGCGTGGGGTTGGTGGGAGGTGGATGTTTGCTATCAAAGATGCATCAACAGGGGGCACACAACACACTGTGGAAATGCCACTACATTTATGCCACTCTATACACAAACATACATCTGCTTCCTTGAGTACTTCTTCGACAGTCTCAACACGTTGAACAGTGACAGGCTTTTCACCCTTGCTTGCTAGGAATTTGCCATAGTCAGCAACATACTCCTGGGGTGTTGGGGGGAGGTACGATGCGTGTAATTGTGGGTAAGTACAAGTTGGAGAAAGAGTGTTTGCACAGTCTCTTGTGTGTTGTCTTGTGCACATTTTCTTCTTGCACATACCGAGCATGCACACAACAGCCACCATCCAACCATACCTCTAGAAACTTGTTGGGGTAGGGATCATAATATACCAAGTTCATTTTGTGTCCCTCCACCATCATCCGTGCATACGCTGCCCCAATACGCCCCGCACCAATAATACCCACCGTCTTACCCTGCAGCAGCTGCCCCACAAACAACGTGGGCAACCACCCCTTGTAGTGCCCCGCCCGCATAAACACATCTGCCTCTGCCACACGACGGGCAGCTGCCAAGGTGAGTGCTGCTGCCAGCTCTGCTGTGGTCTCAGTCAAGACACCAGGGGTGTTGCCCACAGGGATGCCGTGTTTGGTGGCGGCATCCACATCGACGTTGTTGTAGCCAACGGCATAATTGCTATAGGAGGTGCCGCCTGCAGATTTGAGGGCACTGAACAGATCATCGTTCCATGCCTATGTTGAAGAGGTTGGAATGTTGCTTTGGGGTGGGGGGATGCGCATGCATGTGAGCTGGTTTCAATGCGCCACAACGTATGCAACAACCCCTTGTGTATGACCCCATAGTACCTCTGTCAGTTGGCCAATGACGCCATCCACTTTTGTTCCCATGAGCTTTTTGATAGTGTCGTTGGAGAGGATGGTGTCGGGGGATGTGCACACCTCCACACGACACCCCGAGCTTGTGAGCACCTGCAGCCATCGATCACCGGGGAGGTCCTTGGTCACCACCACGCGCTTGGTGCCCTCAGGGTTGTGCACCTGATGGGAGGAGTGTGTGTGTATTGGGGAGGCCTGTGCCCCAGGTCTCAGTGAGGGCGTTCCAAACCTACCTCGACAGGAATACCAGAGACGGTTGCAGATGTGGCCATATTGGATGATAAGCACTGCACAAGCGCACGTGGGGCAGGGTAGGGACGTACGAGCCTGCAGATCGATGCAAACATGCCAACCCAAGCTGTGAGCAACTGTGTAGATTTGTATTGTTCTGAATCCGCATGGATGGAACCGCAATTGAGCACATTGCAACATTTTCCACAGAAACACACCACCGGTGCTTTCAAACAAGGTTGACTTGTTGCTACAACATGCGGATTGTATCGCACCTAGTACTCGGTGGTGGTTACAGATACCCTCTCTGGTGATGCTACAACCAAATGCAGGTACATATAAAACAAAAAAACGAAACAGCAGCAACACCACTAGAAACAAAACCCCACGCGCACACAAACACAACTCTGCTCAATCCAGCATGCACTCGCGCGTAGGGATGACCTTGCTTGTCTTTTGCCAATAGTCAATTGCCCGAGCAATCCCGCTCCCTGGTGTTATGGGCAGCCCAGCAGAGATCATCGCCATCTCCGCCCCCGAGATGGCAGATGTCATCATCACCTCGTCCATGTTGCCCAAGTGCCCAATGCGAAACACCTTGCCAGCCACCTGCGACAGGCCCAACCCCAGACTGAGGTTGTACCGGGCATATGCCTCCTTGACAATACGGTTGCTGTCAAACCCATCTGGTACTGCAATGACAGACAATGAGTCGCTGTTCCATCGTGGGTGCTTGCAGAGTAGTTTCAGGCCCCAGCCCTCCACTGCTGCACGGGTGCCTTCTGCAAGACGGTGGTGGCGGGCAACCACATTGTCAATGCCCTCTGATCGCAACAGATCAAGTGTGGCCTGGGGGGGGGGGGGGGGGGGGGGAGTGTTATGTACTGCATGGCATGGTGAACGACATAACAGGAGGTCAACACAACAGATGCAGCACACACAATACAAACCACAAGGACACACAATACAACAAGGACACACAATACAACTAGGACACAGACCACCAGAAGGGGGATACCCACAACAAAAACACCCACCTGCAGCCCATGCAGCAGGGGAATGGATGGTGTATACGGAACATTCCCCGATGGGTTGGTCTTGAGCATATCTTCATAGTCATAATACACACGCTTGGATTGGGCAGTCTTGCGTGCCTCCAGTGCCTTGGGGGAAACGCATACCACTGCAAGGCCAGTGGGGAGGGAAAGGGCCTTTTGGGAGCCTGTGACTGCCACATCCACACCCCAGTCATCAAACCTGTGTTTTTGTGGGGGGGAGGTGTTTAGGGGAACAGGGTGTGTGTGAGAGAGAAAGGAACTTGTTGTATGCATCTCCCGCACACACAGGAAGTTTGATTGAGGGTGTTGCTTGTGACGGGTAGTGTACACGCAGGCAATTGCCCATACAATATGGGGTCCCCACCCCCTCCCAACAAACACACATACTTGAATTGCAATGCACCAATAGAGGACACGCCATCCACTAGAAGCAACGCAGGGTGGTTGTTGTCGTTCATGACCTTGCGCACAAAGGGGATGTCGCTGGTCACACCCGTGCTGGTTTCGTTGTGCACGACACACACTGCCTTGATCTTCTTGTCCTTGTCAGCACGGAGCACCTCATCCAGGCGTGCCTCATCCGCAGCCTCACCCCATGGTTGGTCGATCACGTGGACGTCAAGACCCAGACGCTGCATCATGTCGATCCAGAGATGACTAAACACACCAAAGCGAAAGGTGACGACCTTGTCCCCAGGGGAAAGGGTGTTGGTCAGTGCGGATTCCCAACCACCCGTGCCCGTGCCTGGAAAGATAAAAGGCGTGCCATGCTGGGTGTCAAAGATGTACTTGGTGTCTTCGAGAATCGACTTGAACCAGGGGGCAAACCATGCGTCGCGGTGGTTGGCCGAGGGGACCGCCATGGCACGCTGGACCTTGTCGTGGATGTTGACGGGGCCAGGGACAAAGAGGTGGTTGCGGCCGGGTGGGGTGTAGCTGAAATCTGCAGCAGCCTGAGCAACGGGGACATCTGCCAGCTGAGGGTGTGTCGGGGATGATGGGATGATGGGGGTGTGTTGGTGCGTGTTGGGTCCGTGCTACACTGCATCGTGTGTGTCGCACAGTATGACGATGTGTTGGTGGTCCATGCATATGCAAGCACTTGGCACACAACATGGGATGCTCATACAAACCAACCACAACGACAAGGGTGCCCCGCATGACGGCGTACGTACCGGATCAGCCAGTGCAGTATAGTACCTAGCACCACATCGAGACGACAGCTGCTGCAAGGCTGTTCGAGAGCCTTTGCGCAACATGGGATCTGTGTGGTAGAACAAACGTACAGGACTTTCTGCGTCAAGTGGCTGCCTAGAATGAATTGCGATGAGATACGTTGTTTGATGCTGGTGTTCTTCAGTGGATTATTTCTGGTGTATATATATATGCAAACTGGTTGACCGATGCCCTTGTTCTTTACTCAACCGATTAGTACCTGCTCGTGACTGATACGTATGTGACACCATTCGTCATTGCATACAAGGCACTATCGAGGCACTATCAAGGCACTATGGCAGCAGCACTTGGGTATAACAGCATCTTCACATTGGTTTTCTTCTTCCTCACAAGCGAGGTGCTAGCATCCAAGTGGGATGCACCCACTTGGCCAGCCCAATATGAGGTAGACGCAGACTATGTTGCTTGCAGCGTGGTTGCTTCAGCCAGCCCTGATCAGTGATTGGCACAGCTGTAAAACCTACACACTCTACAGGTGTCGTTCACACTGACCATCCCATACGTGAAACAATTGCAAACGGATGGCCTTGAGTACGTTGAGGGCAGAAATAGGACAGTTTGGTGCTGCCCCACAACCCACCCCAACGCCCCGACAGGTACACCTACACGTTTTGGAGGGATACCCATAATGGGCGCCAAAAGATGGTCAGGGATGGCAAGGAAACACAATTTGTGTTTCTTCAAGAGGTGTGGGGTGTCAAGAGGGCTTGCGTGGCAAACATTTCTGCAACAGCAACAACTCACTCGTACCATCAACACACTCGTACCATCAACACACTCGTACCAACAGGGCATGAAATACGACATTGTACCTGCCAAAGATCATCTCAAATGCTTCAAAAACAAAATTGGCGGTGGCAGTGGCCCCACCACCAGTGTCACCGGTGGTGTCGCACAAGCCCCCAGCGTGTATAACCATGACACACAGCGCCGAAAATTGCAGGATGCTGCGCAGCACAAGTTTACACCAGAGCAGCTTGGCAAACTTGGCTTTGTACGTTGTGGCACATGTGTGGGGGCACAGATCCCTGCATGTTTTCTTGCTGGTTGTTTTAAAATTGTTGGTGGTTGTTCCAATATTTCACATACCTCAATCCCCCACATATCTCAATCTCACACACATCTCAATCTCCCACACGTGCTCTCATGCATTACAGCTGCTCCCAGACTTGTCAGAGAAACGATGGCAACGCAATGGAACAGTCATGCGTGACAACACACACCTGCACAGATTCACCTACTTGCTTCATAAAGATATGGGTATGAATAGGGTGATCGTCACAATATTCCTGTATATTCCTATATAGGATGCTCCTGTACCATCAAGATAGGCACTTGGTTGTGTCTCCTCCTCTCCTCAAAATATCATATCCTCCTCTCCTCAACACATCATATCTTCCTCAAAACATCATTTCCTCCTCTCCTCAAAACACACAGGGTATGGCACAGTTGCTGGCCAGTATGATTTTCTCGTGGATGCTTCTGGAACACCCAAAGAACTGCTCATGTGGGGCATCAACCTCTACACGGGGGGGCACTTTGATGATTATCGTGTGCAGTATACATCCTTTCATGCAGGGCCCATTGATGAAGAGGAGTTTGACTTTGACCCCAGTAACTGTATGTGGTTGTTGTGTGTAGTTGTGTTGTCGTGTATAGAGCACATTACGTCGCAGTTCTGCAACATGTACTCCATCCACTTGTTGGGAGTACTGCAACATGTACTCCATATACATACCCACAGGCACTCAATTGGAGGGCATGGGAGAGGACCTAGCCCACCCCAGTCACATGCCAGGTAGTGGTGCTGCTGCAGCTGCTCGTGTCTTGCCCAACGTGCATCATGGTGACCATGAATATGACCTGTTTGTGCACAGGAGGTATGTGGTGTTGCAGTGTGCAAGATGAATTGTTGTGCATGCTTGTAGAAGGTATCTGTACACCTGTCGCTGGTAACACACTTGGTGCAGTGGCCGAAGACACGGCAGTGTGGAAGAGTATCATGCACGCAAGCAGGTCTACTACCACAACAAGCGCGTCGTTGAGGTACATTGGTGGTGGCCTACATAAAAGTGGTATAACTTGTGGGTATGTAAGACGAGGCCAGACCTCAAGGCACACACACTTGTCACCCCCAGGAATGCAATGCAGCGAATCGTACATACACCTGTGCAATCAATCAATTCGGTGATTGGACAGCAGAGGAACGCAGGACACTGCTGCGGCGCAACACACTGACAGGACGCACGACAGGTGCCACACACAACAAGGAATACAAATACATGAAGCCACATACCCCGGTGGTGCCCCTGCACTTTTTGCCAACCACGGTGCGGGATAATGTTTGGGTGTAAAGACAATGCATTTGTAGGGAAAATGTTGTGAGGAGAAATGTTGTGGAAAAACTTTTGTGGGAAAAACCTTCATGGGAAAATTCTTTTACTGGTTGTCATTTCTTGTACCAATACCAGGTGGACTGGCGTGGCAATCCAGCGGATTCCCCAGTCAAAGATCAAGCAGCATGTGGTAGTTGCTGGTATGTTGACCAACCTACATGGGAACACCATGCACATAGAAACACCATGCACATAGCAAACAACATGCACAATATACCACCCATCATTTACAACCTCTGCCACATGCAATTCCCAACCTCTGTCACATGCACTCCCCAACCTCTCTGCCACATATCATCATCCAAAACTCCTCCCCCAAACAACAGGGCATTCAGTACCATTCAGGCACTAGAATCTGCCTACTTTCGTGCCACTGGAAAACCACTATTACTCAGTGAGCAGCACTTTTTGAATTGCGCCTGGAACGTCCCACAAAACCATGGTTGCTTTGGTGGGGATCAGGATATGGCGCTGGAATGGGTATTTGAGCAAGGGGTGATTGCAACAGAAGAGGCACTGCCGTATTTGGGCGTGTTTGATTATTGTCCGAGTAATTTGACTGGATATGTGCGGTTTGAGGGGCACTGGAGCCTTGTGGAACCTGGTATGTAGTGTATATTTGTGGTGGTGGTAATGGTGGTGGTGGATGAGGAGAAGGAGCAACACACATGTGCTGTACACATTTGACACACACACATCTTTCGCTCCCCGCAGCAGGGGAGCAAACAACCATGGAGGCACTGTTGACCAAGGGCCCGTTGACCGTCAGTGTGGATGCATCACAAGAGGACATGACGTTTTACAAGAGTGGCATCTATTCCAACCCCAAGTGTGCGACCAAGGAAACAGAACTGGATCATGCAGTTATGCTGAGTGGGTATGGTGAAGAAAACGGACACACGTACTGGATTGTGAAAAACACGTGGTCAACGTATTGGGGAGAGGGGGGATACTTTCGCATCAGCAGGGCCCCTGATGATTGCGGCATTGCGGCGCAGGTCATGTATGCAGAAATGCACGTGATTGAAACAGTAAACAGTGATTGAAAACGTGCGTAATTGAAATTTTCGTCGTTGGAATGGAATGAGGGTTGTATTGCTGTGGTGATCCTTCTGCCTGCACAGATTTCCTTATTTTTAACTATAATACTGCACGTGTGTTGTATGCTGTTTGTAATTACATGTTAGGGGTTGCCAGCTGGGTCCCTTCCCTCCCCTCCCCCCCCCTCTTCCCTTTCCCCGCCCTTCCTCTCTTTCTTCCTTATGTCTTTCTTCCCCTCCCTTCTCCTCTCTCTTCTCCACTTCGAGCGAATATAGAGAGAGAGATTACCAGCTTACAAGGTGCCCTGCACGAGAAAGGACCCGACAGAAAAAGAAAAAAAAAAGCAATGCACGCACTTTTCATACGCACACAACAAAAATCCTAACAATACACGTTGGCTTCCTCCTACAAAAAGCGGTACACCCTCAAAATGGGTACACCTCAAAAAGCGCTGCAAAATCCCTCCATTGACCAAAAACCTCCATTGACACAAAACTACTACTGCCAGTTGTTCCCAGAGATACGGCGTCGATAAGCATTTGAGGGGGGTATGGGGCTAAACACTTCTGTGTTGAATTTGGGTCGTTCCCCAATGGGCTGATATTGACGCAACCAATGACCCTGTTGTGATGGGGGGAATGGTTGCGGGGATGGCTGGTGGGTTTGGTTGTGGGGAGGACATTGGTGGGGATGGTTGGTGGGGACGGTTGGCATGGATGGTTGAGGCAATGCACACAGCACAGCAGATCAAACACATCATCATCATCCTAATAATAGTAACAATAATTACAACAATCCTCCTCATCATCATCACACATCACTCAACATACCACATAGTCTTGCTGCGGGCGGATAATTTTCACATCAGGGTCACTCAGCTGCTCCCTCCAGTGACTCACATACCCAGTGATACGTGGAATGGCAAACAGCACTGTGAAAAACTCAGGTGGAAACCCCAGGGAGCGATACACCAGGCCTGAGTAGAAGTCAACATTTGGGTAGAGCTTGCGTTTCACAAAGAAATCGTCCGACCGTGCTATTTTCTCCAGTTCCACTGCGACATCAATGAGGGGATCACGACCACAGATTTCAAACACCTCCTCTGCCACCTGGGGAGGGATTGTGTGGGTTGAAGTGTGGGATACAGATTGTGTGGGATGGATGTGCGGGGTGGGTTTGTGGGACTGAGGTTTGGAAGAGGACATCACAGTATGCAAGCATGTGTGCTTATTGTAGCATATATATTGTAGCATACATATTGTAGCATATATATTGTGAAAAACACACGCGACAGCACCATGCCCACACACTGAGCACCATCCGTGCACCCAACATGTCCTTATACACCCTCCATAATTTGTTTCTTACCACACACCACACACCTATCACCATACCCTACACACACCTATCACCATACCCACACCCCCCCTACACACCTGGCGAATGATGGTTGCACGTGGGTCATAGTTTTTATATACCCTGTGTCCAAACCCAAACAGGATTTCCTTCCTTGCTTTGACTGCCTCCACAAATGATGGAATGTTGTCCACTGTACCAATACGCTGTGAGGTGAAATGTGAGGAGGAGATGCGAGGGGAAATGTGAGGTGAAATGTGAGGAGAAATACAAGGTGCGATGTGGGGAGGAGATGTGAGAGGAGATGTGGGCGTGTACGACGTGTACGGCATGTATGGGGGTATTGTGATGTAGGCTGGGGGCACATACCCATCCTGCATTCACCACACCTACATATACACACACAATGCATACCGTGCATGCACACTCACACACACACCTACACCTACACACTCACCTACACAACACTCACACACACACACCCCTACACACACCTGCAGCATGCGCAGCACAGCTTCATTGGCACCACCATGCAGTGGCCCATACAATGCACCCACTGCCCCTCCCACAGCTGTGTACACATCAACACCACTGCTTGCCAAGTGACGTGCCGCTGCAGTGGAGCAATTCATTTCGTGCTCAGCGTGCAAGATAAACATAATCTGTGTGCAGGGAATATGTGTGTGTGTGTGTGAATTGTGTGTATGTATGTGACTGTATGTACTTCTATCTCATCATTGCCAATCATTTTCCAAAACACCACTACAAACACCACTACAAACACCACCACCGCTCCCCCCCCCAAAAAAACACACCTCCAATGCACGAGCTAGTCGTGGATTGGGCTTGTAATCCGGTGCCGACCCAGCATCCAGCATGTAGAGAAAATTCTCCGCATACCCCAACTTTTGATTGGGAGGGGACGGCATGCGACCAGATAGCTTGTGATAGGCATATGCAGCTATGGTGGGCGCTTTCCCAATCAACCGAACAATCTGCTTATCCTGCACTGCTGTGGATTTGTAAATGTGCTGTCCCGCGACGGCTGGGTTTTGTTCTGGGTGACATGTGGAGAGGGCGTTGATGGCTGTGAGGACGGTGCCCATCGGATGGGCGCCATTGGGGAGTGCCATGACGACGTGCTCTACATCGACAGGAAGGGCAGAGTGGCGCATGACGGCGTCTTCCCATTCACGGAGCTGTGTTGCAGAGGGGAGGTCGCCAAAGACAAGCAAATATGCAACCTGTGATGAGGGGATGTGTGGTGAGGGGATGTGTCGAGGCAGCTGATGTGCACGGACATAACACACGCTACTTGATCATGCCAGCGGCCATACATACAAACAACACACCATACCTCAAGAAAGGATGCACGCTCTGCAAGCTCCTCAATGGGAAACCCACGATAGCGCAGGATGCCCTTGTTGCCATCAATATATGAGATTGCCGACTTGCACGCCACTGTGTTTACATACCTGTGTGAGTCATGCATGTGCATGTGTATGCATACCATGTGCATTTCATATATCCCACACCAAACACCGTGCAAACCCTACCCTGGGTCGTATGGACGCAAACCAACGCCATCACCGCCTGCCACAATTTGCTTCAAGTCTGTGCCTTTAATCTGTCCATGCTGGTCCACATCCAACTGGTACTTTTTCCCAGTACGACTGTCTGTAATGAGCAGTTTTCCTGGCCCACCACCGGGGGCAGGTCGCCCATCTGACACAACAGATGCCGTGTGTACCCTGGATAGGTGTTTCTGTGCGTCCTCATCGTTCGACAGTGTATCATGGGATGTCAAGTGTGCTGCCAAACGCGCGAGGCGTGAATGCACCACCTGCTGGTTGTGTGATGATGCCATGTTGGCTGGGGGGAGTGGTTGTTGTTGGTTGTTGTTGTATTGTGGGAATGGATAGTATTCGGTGTGGATAGAGGTGGTAAATTGGCGTGAGAAATGCGAGGAGAAATGTGAAAACGTTTGTGTATGTGCACGGTCACAGCGTGCACCATGCTGGGGTCAAGTGTGATATGCCGGGGCGAACGCAGTAGCAAAATGCAGGTGTGCATGCAGTGGCTACAGGATGAGCGCACAGCCACTGCACGGTTGTGAAGCCCGGTGGCGCAGGTGTGCACTGGGAGGCCTGGTATGTGCGAGTACGAGTGTGTTTGCAATGAACAACAACAGCAGTCTACAGCAAACAAACATCTAGCAGTTCACAGCAACACATCACCACAGCACACCACCACGTGTGTTTATTCCCCCTGTTGTTTGAACCCAGATCAGATAGCAAAAACCACCACGATGGAAGACCAGCGCAAGTCCCAAATGCCCTTGGGTTTCCTGCCCAGCAACCCGCTAGAGATGCTGGCGAACAACATCACGGCCAAGATGCATCAAGTGCAACACAGCGTTGGTGGAATTGTGGAGCAATTCAGGTTTGCGTTGACTTGCCGTGTTGCACACATACACACCCTCTAGCCACCACAACACAATTGCAGTGTCACGATGACGACGATGCACGCAGTAGCACGACCGTATGATATCCACTGACTTGTCATCTCAGTGTTGGTGATGATGCACCACTCGCAAGCCTGCAGGTGTCCACAGCATCCACACCTACACCCCCATCTCACAGGCTCAACATGCACAAACGTCAGCTGCGCTTGATGTATGGTGGCAACGGCAACAGCGTCCGCATGGTGGGCAATGGTGCATTTGCAGCAGTCATCCCAGGTGACTCTGCTGTGGAAGCAGTGCTCACTTTGGGTATCAACAACTTTTTGAGCCTGTATAATGTTGCACTCATTGCACGACTCATTCTCACCTGGTTTCCTCAGCCACCTGAAGCCATCGTGGGGCCCCTCTCGTACGTGGGTTGATGATTGTTGTATGGCAACATGATGTTGAGGGTGGTTGCTTCTTTGTATGTACTGTGAAAACAATATATGCACTGTGTAAAGAATGTCACAGTATCTCTCAGTACACTTCTCATACCACCATCTCATACCACCATCTCATACCACAGGAGCATCACAGATCCTTACCTCAATCTCTTCCGAGGCATCATCCCCCCGCTGGGTGGCACCATTGACTTGTCCCCCATCCTCGCCTTTATTGTGCTTGATGTACGATGAATATGGGGGATTTATTTGTGAGAGCATTGTGAGACTGTCTATTTCTTTGTGAGACGGTATACAACACTGTTCACTATTGTATGCAATGCTGTGCCCAATGCTGCACATGCCACAACATATATGTATACTCCATAAACATCACTTATACATGCAACATGTTGCGTGCACATTGCACTCCACCACTCTTCCCCTCCCCACCATCATGCCCTCTCTCCACCATCAACCCCTCTCCCCCCACACACAAACACAGCTGTTTAGCAACGCATTTGCAGCATTGCCAGCAGAGCTAGGCCCTGATGGAAAGCAGCGAGTGCAGCACACCCGCAAGTTTATGATGTTTGGCATGTCCAAAAACAGAGCAGCATTGGCACAACGAAAGCAGGCAGTTGCACAACGCAAGGCCAAGCAGCAGGAGGAGCGGGCATAAGGACATGTAAGAGGTAACATACATGAGGCAAAAAAGCAGTAGTAGATAAGATGAAGGGGAGGTTGTGCACATTGTGCACATGGTTGTTGTGCATGGAGGTTGTGCATGAGACATGGGTGGGTGCACATGGGGGAGCATGCATAAAGGCGCAGTAGATATGACCATGGTTTTGTTCGAGGTGCTCATAAGAGGACATGTTTTGTGAGTGTGTTGCGACATGGGAGTCAACGTACTGCATGGTGCTGTGTGAGTGTGTCGCTGCATGGTGGGTGTTGTCTCCTTCTGCGTGACATGCATATGAGTACAACCCATACATGGTAAAGCACTTAAACAGTTTTTATACCCAGGAGCAGTGATGATATACAGTGGTTTCAGCAACGTGGTTGCACATGGTGTTTATTAATACACCCTCATAGCAGTAGCAGCGTATGCATGCCACAAAAAGAAGGGTTTCAAGAAAAAGGAGGGGTCCCACGTGCATGAGAACAAGATGTATGTATACATGGCGCTGGAAATCAAGTACACAGCACCAACCCCCATGTTCAACAATCAGGATGCGCATGCACAACTTGTATTCACACAGCATGTGCAAATCCATGACGCCGCTTGCGCTTGCTGCTGCCCGGGGTGGTTGTCTCTGACCCGCATTGACTGCCCTGGTTCATATCCACATTGACCATCAACACTTCCCCCTTGACCGGAGAAACATCCACACGCAGATTTGCCATGATACCCTTTGCTTTACTGGGAGTACCCTTTGCTTTGCTTGGGGAGGTACCCATACCATGCTCATCATGTACTCTCACAGTGCTCTTTGATTGGTGCGTTCCAGTGTTGCTCGCCACACTTGCAGCTGACATGGGTGTACCAGTGGGACCATCCACCACATATCGTGTTTCTTGATGCTGCTGCTCGTTCTTTTGCTTCCAGGTGAACACAGTGGTGCCCACATGCCATGGTGTCTCCACCAAGGGTGTTGTCTCCTCTGGTGGTGGTGTGTGCTGTCTATGCATGGACGATGCTTCCTCCCCCACCACCTTACGGTTCCCATGCAGCGCCTTGCCAAAGGATAACGATCCTTCACTTGCCTCACTGTAAGGGTGTGCCTCACTACATACGTGTGACTCATTACAAAGGTGTGCATCGCTTTGCAGGTGGGGCTGCTGCTGTTCCTGGTGCCGCTGCTCACGTGCCCCTGCAGCCCCAGCTTGTGTATCCTGTCTGGTGGGCACCAGCGGCCTGAGTGAGTTGCGCAACATGTCCCAAGCACTCAACAGCGAATCAGGACCCTCTCTTCGTCTACTGGGGTTGGTGCTGGGAGGAGCAGTCGTCAATGGGGGCCCGGCAGTCAATGGGGGCCCGGCAGTCAATGGGCCGGCAGTCAAACCCACTGTGGGCAGTCGCGCAGCCAGGTCTTGTGCCCTACCAGCCAGCCCCTCGAGCATGTGCTTGTACTGTTCATGCATGGTCATTGAGGGGACGTGTTGTGTGCGGGGTGGAGATGCACTGGGTGGGGATGCGTGGGGTGCTTCAGGGACCCCCATGGAGGCTGGCATGGATAATCGAGAGGGGCCCCTGGCTACATTGCGGCTTGGTGCATTGTTGCGCGAACTAGTGCCTGACATGGGGGGTGTGGTGCTGCTTGGGGTGGTGTTGGTGTTGGTCGCACGCGGCCGCCGTGGTACACTACTCTTGTTGCTTGTCTGCCCCCTGTGTCCACTCTGCCTACTCACCCCGGCCCCCCCGGTCCTCATGTTGGGGGTCCCCATGTGTTGCTCTGCCAGGCGCAGCAGGTGTTCGAATGCATTGTCGATTTGCAAATCACGCAGGCGTTGGCGTTGACCTTCCACCACAGGTTTGACTTTGGCAGCTACCGTGTGTGCCGTGTGTGTGACTGTTTTGGGTGGTGTGGGTGTGTTGTTTGTGCACTTGCAACACAGTGATGGTACTACAGAGTACACTATCGACGGCTATATATACATCGCACTCAACACACCCACCATGAACAATATCACACACTCAACACACCCACCATGAACAATATCACACACTCACCATTGACAATGTCAGATGCGACTGCCACTGCCACTTTACACAATGCCTTGTACAGCCGCTTGTCAGTGGTTGCCTGCTGGACTTGACGCACCAACACCTCCATATCTTCCTTATGCTTGGCTGTGTGCATGCCAATCTCCTGCTCAGATAGATGTACGACTGTTGATTTTCCCTCCCCCTGTGTTGCTGCCTGTGCCACTGCCACTGCCAGCTTCCCCTCCAACGCCATGTTGTGTTTACCCAGTTGATGTACTGCCTGCTGCAGGCGTCTATGTGCAACCTGCGCATCGGCCAGCTTCTCCTTGAGGGCCTCCTGTGCCTCCTGTGCCCTGGAGGTTTGTGAACTCGACTGCCAGTGCTGTTGTTGTAGGTGTTGCATGGCACGGCTGTCCTCCGCCATGCGGGCTGCCCAGGTGGCCTCAAGGTGGATGTGGTGTTGTACAAGGGACCATGCTTCGTGGAGGTCAACATGAAGGGCCTGGTGGCGTGTAGAGAGTTATTTTGTACTCAAGTTGTGTTGACATGGGTGACAATGGGTGACAATGGGTGATATACTAGTGATGGGTGTGCAGTTGCATATCTATGCACGCCTGCATATCGGTTGTGTAGTACACGGTTGTACATCCCTTTGTATTGTACATTGCACCGATGAGATATGTCATACCTGTAGACGATCTGCTGCCAATGACAACATCGGCTGCTGTACACCTGCTGCTGTGTCTCTTGCGTCTGACTGGGTAGCCCATTGCTGCAGTTGGTGCACAAGCTCAGCATCCACTGCTGGCAATACCACCTGTCCTGCTGTTCCTATTGGTGCTGCTGCTGTTGTTCCCACAGGTGCTGCTGTGTCTTTTGCAACTGCTGTTGTGCTTGTGGTGTTTTTGTCAATGTTCCTGTCAGGAGATACACCCAATACCTGCTGTATTTGTACACGGATGCTGTGTAACTGCTCAGCAGCATGTTGCAGAGGGTTGATCGCATCCTCTGCAGCAAGTATTGGTGCCCCAGGTGTTGACGACACTGGTGTTGTTGTATGTGATGGTGTGTCGTGTGGGTGGGGTGTAGGGCAGGGTGTGGTGTGCTGGGACGCATGCTGTTGCTGCTGCTGTTGTTCTGCAGCTGTGCGCAACTGCAGCATTTCCATTTCTTGCTCCCTGTGGTGTGCCACACAATAGGTGGTGGTGATACTAATGGTGGTGGTGGTTATGGTGTGTACAAGGGTGTGCATATGCGTGTGTGTGTCTGTGTGTGTGTGTATATGTTTGCATAAGGATGTGACAACATACACACACACCAAGACAACCACACATGTAGTTGGCACACCCATACGATATGCCAACAACAACACCCCCTGGGAAATACCTCAACAATTGGGTGTTTTCCTCCACCTCCTCTCGCAACCCCTCCACACAGCGCTGCAACACCCCACGCTGCTGCTCCATCAACCTCAACTGGTTTCGCATGGCTGCCACCTCTCCCACAGCAGCCTGTGTAGCCTGTACTGCTGTTGCCAGAGAACATGCCAGCATAGCGATGGTCGCATAGGCACGAGCACGTGCTGTGCGTGCCAGCCATGGGAGGGGTGGGTGGGGTTGTGCAGTGGGGTGGGTGGCGGGGCGTGGGATGGGTGTGGAGGGGCTGGGGGGTGGTTTATTGCCAGTGATCCAATCCATGCGAAGGGGTGAATGTTCTGGAAGCAATGTGGTGTATACATGCACACGATCCTGGTGTGTTTTGCGGTGGGTGAGTATGGTTGATTAGTGTATGAGAGAGTGAAAACCATGCACTTGGAAATGGAAACATCCTTGCCCCCCTTTGTTGTATGTATCTTTCTGTGGTACAAGTATATATTGTCCTCCTCCTCCTTATCACCATCCTCCTGATCATCACCATCATACCATGAGAATGCTGTTGTGTTCCTGCAGCATGTGTACCTGTGCCTGTAGCCCCTGCACCTGCCTCTGCAACACTGACACTGCCACTGGTGTGCCCGTATGCCCACCTGGGTGTGTTGTTGCACCGGCAGCGCCCACACCATGTGGGTGTGTTGCTGCACCAGCAGCGCCCACACCATGCTCCGCAACATCATGCTTGTCAGCAATACCATGCTCCGCAACACCATCATCACCCCCCCCCCTGTGTTTGCTCTCAACACCGTCACCATCTCCACTACACACCAAGCCAGCACCGAGTGAAGGACAAGCCGACAGGGGGCTCCCCAACGAGGGGCTCCCCTCTGTCAACCACAGTGTTGGTAGTGATGGTACTGTCGGCATTGGGAGTGGTGTACCTGATGCTGTTGTTGTTTTTGACTGACCAATCGCCCACACCATACCAGCTGCATCACCACCTCCAATACCACCACCACCTCCTTTACCACCACTTGCAGGCATGCGTCCATCATTCCCCCTGCCATCATGTGTACCTCGTGCAACACTACCATTCCCACCACCATCACCCCCCCCAACACCAGCATCCCCCCCAACACCACCAACAGCAGCACAAAAGCCATCATGCAAGCAGCGAGCAGCACCCCCACCTTCACCCAGCATCCAAGGGAGTGAATCTGTTGATGCAGCCAACATGAAGGGGCTTCCCAGGGGTGCTGGTCTCTGACCTGACCCCCGTGCTACACCCTCTTGGGCTACACCCTTGTGCTGGGGAGAAGAAGCTGCTGCCCCTTGTGGTGCACCCTCTTGTGGTGCACCCTCTTGTGGTGCACCCTCTTGTAGTACACCCTTGTGCTGTGAAGGGAGTGTGGGGCTGTCACAGTGGGGAGGAGTGTCATCGGTGGGAAGAGGGTGCGCTTGAGGGGAGTGGAGGAGGTTGGGTACTGTGCTGCCACGCCACGCCACCCCTTGTTGTGGTGGTGGGGTGTGCTGTGCCCTAGTGTCAACACCAACACCAAAACCACCATGTTGTTGTTGTGCAGGTGGTGTTTTGTGCACACCCGGTGATGGGCGACGGGGTGGGGGTGGTGTAATATGCTGTCGCACAACATGCAACGTGTGCTGCAGTTGCTCCACATGCAGTTCCAGTGTGTGTGTGTGTTGTTGGAGGGTATGCCTTCGTCCCTCACTTGCTTCATACAGCAGCTGCCATCGTTGTACTTCCTGCATGAGGTGTTCCTGTTGCTGTAGTGCAAGACGCTCCAAGTCTGTTGCCAGTTGATGGGCATGGTCATTGGTGGTGGTATGGTCAGTGTTGTTGTTGGCCTATTGTGGATACGGGGGTGAGTATGATTTTTTTGTTTGTCAGGTACAACTGTACATGTGCTGTGTACAAAAACTACGACTGTGTTAAACACAGCTCCATGTACATACATCACACACATGCATAGGGTACATGCATATACACATACCGTCACCAACGCCCCTCCAAGCAGTGGCTCTGCACTCTCCCCATCCCCCTGTTGGGTCTGCACCTCATCCCCCTCACCCCCAGCAACCCCTTGGTTTGTTTCTACCACTTGTTTTTCTACCCCTTGTTTTTCTACCCCTTGTTTTTCTACCCCTTGCTTTTGTTTTTCCTGCAGTGCAACAACGTCAGCCTCATGCTGTGCATGCTGTGCCCCAAGCTCCTGTGCCAGGCTGCTGCACGCCCCACTAAGGTCTGCGATGCGTGCCACACTGTGCTGCAGTGCATTGCGCAGCTGTGCGTTTTCTCCCTGTAGCCCAGAGAGGGAGTGTAGGAGCTGTTCATGTCGTACTGCTACATTGAGATTTTGCACAGCTAGCTCCTGTGTTTGTGGGGGGGGGTTGGGGTGTGACTTGGGGGGGAAAGGAGGGGGGACATCGGGCGTATTCATGTTGATAGAGGTGATAATGATAACGATGTACAAAGTACCACAGACGATGGTGACCTCATGAGTACACCCCACCCCACACAATACACACCCCACACAACACACAATGCACACCCTACACAATGCACACAATGCACACCTGGATACGATCACAGAGCTGTGTATTATGTTGCCTCAAGTGAGAGACCCTTGTGAGTGCTCGTGTAAGTGCACCAGCATGCACAGCATCCTCTCCTTGTTCCTTTCCGTTATCAATATCATTATTGTCTTCCCCATCATTGTCTTCACCCTCATTATCTTCCCCATCATTGTCTTCCCCATCATTGTCTTCACCCTCATTATCTTCCCCATCATTGTCTTCACCCTCATTATCTTCCCCATCATTGTCTTCCCCATCATTGTCTTCCCCAGGACGATCATTATATTCCCCATCATCACCCTGCACTGCTGCTGCTCTTGCTGAACCATGTGTTACACCCTGTGCGTTTTCCTGGCTGTTTTCATCTTGCACATGTCCATCATTACCTTCACTGGCATCGGAAACGTGATGCACAGCATCTGTTTGGACGCATGCATCCACACATGGTTTGCCTACTGCCCTTTCCACAGGGCTTGCTTGCTGGGGGCTACAGCCTCGTTCAGATGCATCACCATCACCATCAGCAGCAGCAGCAGCAGTATCATGGTGGTGCTTGGCAAGGGAGAGTAAATCTTGATGCACAGTCTTGGCACGCTTGCGAGGTGCTGTGTAGAGTGTGTGCGTGTACATGCATGTATGCGTGTATGGCGTGTGCATGCGCTCTCCCGATACGCATGTGCAAAGCAATTTCAACATAAACAAGGCCATGGCAATCACACACAAACACATATACACCCACGTACAATCGCCCAGTGTGGATCCAGGGGACACCAGCCCCCCTTGTTTTTCTACAGAAAACACAACCCCCACAGGAGACATGGTGGTCGCCACCCCCCATGTAGGACTTGACACACCCTGCCCTGACACACCCTGCTCTTGCACTGTGTGTTGCAATGTCATAGTGTCCTCTCCCACTGATGTGGCCCCACCATGCCCCGCACCATGCCCCCCCATGGTTACGGGGGCCCCTGCTTGTATGAGGGCCCCCCTGAGGTGTTGCACCTCTGCTTCATACTGCTGCAACAAGCAGCGCAGGTGTACAGCCTCCTCTGCTGTGCCCTGCTCAGTGTCTTCTGCCAGCACTGGGGGGTGTGGGTTTGGAACGTAGTGTGAGGGAGGTTTTTTTTTCCGAGGGTGGAGGGTTTTTCAGGTGTTTTTTTGTTTTTTCTCAGGGAGTGTGTATGTACATATGCAATGCACATACACACAACCACAATACACATACACACAACCACAATACACATACACACAACCACAATACACATAGAGAAGCACCACAATGCTACCCACAACGTACCTTTGTGAAAGTCAAGTTCGGCACGCAGAGCATCCCGTTCACCACGGCAGGCCACGAGCTCCGCCTCACAATCCCCAAGCTTGCGCTGCAAGTGCTGTACATCGGCAACAAGCAGGTCCATGGTGCCCTGACGTAGTGTGGCGGTGCTCATGGATGCACGCAGATCAGGGATGGCATGCAATGGAGATTGCTTGTGATCGCCCCCCATTGTTGCAGTCATCCCCAGAGATGGTGAAGAATGCTGATCATCTGTCAATGAAGATGCCATCAATGCACGCTGCAGTGCTGCAACCTGCTCTTGCAACTCGAGCATTTCCAAATCCCGACAATCCATCGACTGCGCCACAGGGCTGCAAAAGCTGGTGCCACGGGGACGTGATTGAATGGTAGGGGATGTGCTGTCTTGTGGGGGGTCTTGCAGGAGCTGCAGCGTGGTGCTCGCCTCATCAAGCTGCTGCTGCAACACCACGCAACGCTGATCTGCTTGGGCGACACGCTGCTCTGCCTTGGCGGTGCACGCCTTTTGATCTGCAAGCTGACGTTTCAGGGTTCTGTTTTCACCAAGGGCTGCTGTCAGTTGCCTGGGGGAGGTGTGGGAGGTGAGGTGTGGACGGTGATCACATGCTGATCAGGATGTTCCTGGATATCTCATCCCGTACGTCTGTAGGTTTTTGATGACAATAGACTGCTGGTTTTGTACAGAGGGAGAAAATGGGTGCTGAGTTGCTGAAAACGGTGACAACCCAGCCATCTTGAAGTATAACTTCAAGGGATTTCGCAACAGTCACCACCAGGCGATGGCCAGATCGTCAATACAGGCTGTTGAAATGTATGTATGCCATGTGTATCTATGCGTGCACTGTGTCCGTTCAATTCATGCAAAAGGATGGTTGCACAAGATGCACGAAACTTTGAATCTTTGTTACTGTAGCATCATGTAGTAACGATATACAATATACAGAAATATACATATGTATAAAAAATACAAACACACCTCCTTATCAATCACCGTCAATCGCCAACAGCGCCTGCAACGACCGCAGCTGTGCCAGCTCTTGTGCAGTCAACACCCCCAGCTGTGGCACCTGCACCACCACCTGAAACACATGCCTCCCCCTGTCCACCTGCCCGTCGCTCCCATCGTCCATGCTCGATGCCGCAGACAGCCCACCGGGAACCACCCTCCGCGCCCCTGCCCCCTTGACAGCCAAGAGGGCACCATGCTGTGTGCCTGGGGGCACCACCAGCGTGCGGGTGCCCCATACAGTGGTGACTGTTAGTGTGGCACCCAAGATTGCGTCTGTAAAGCAAATGCACAGGGGGGAGTACAAATCGTTGCCCTTGCGCCAAAAATGAGAGTCATCATGTACCTGGGTGGTGGTGGGCAAACAAGTTGTTGCGGAGTGTGATGATTGTGTCCTGTGTGTCACCACCATCAGCATACCTTGACTGCTATGTATGCATCGCCGTTGTTGCCACCATACCGCCCACGATCCCCATGCCCCCGCATACGAAGCACATGCCCACTATCCACCCCTGCAGGAAACGTCACACGCACACCCTTGGCCACCCTTGCCCACCCCTGCCCTGCACATCGATTGCAATACTGCCGCATGCTATCACCCCCACCCCCACATGCAGGACATGGTCGCCATGCGCTCTCATTGACCAACTGACCGTTGACCATGCCGACGCGCTTGGTCATGACTTCGCCACCACCGTGACACAGGTCACATGTGTTGGTGCTGCGGGTGGGGTGCGCCTGGTCACCCTTTTGTTGGTGGTGTGTGGTGTAGTGTGATGTGTTGATTATACAAGACGATGGATGTTGTGCATTTCCCACAACCCACAACACCACACACGTTTACACACATCATACATACGTGCACATACACCATACCTGACATGTGGGACACACGTCCATCACCATCACGGATACTGTTTTCTCCGTACCCCGCACTGCCTCTAGTAAATGCAAACCTACTACCGCATGTACATCCCGGCCATGTACTGCCTTGACCTCTTGCTGCCCACCATCACCCTCTGTGTGTGTGTGTGGATGGGTGTACGACATGCCAGGTGGTGCAATTGTGCATGTATGTTGTGCGACATGCAATTGCTGAAGAAAACACACCCACATACTCTGTGATGACATCTTGCCACGTCGTTGTGTGCTGTCGAGGTGCTGGTTGTACCGCCGACGTGCACGATCATCCAGCAGTACATCATACGCCTCTTGCACCAACTGTGTGTGTGTTGGTGCATACAATAAGAGGCAGAATTGTGGTGTACTCATGGTATATCATGCATGGTGCACCTCGTTTTGCAACCAAAACTCTCAACCAAAAGAACAAACCTTGAAGCGCTGTGCAGCGGTGAGGGATGGGTTGATGTCCGGGTGGCAGTCACGCACTGCACGTCGATATGCAGCTTTTATCTGTGCCTTGGTTGCATTTCTTGTGATGCCAAGTGCTTGGTATAGATCATCTTGTGTGGCAGTGGCACACACACGCAGGCGGTTGGTGCGTGGTGTACGTGGTGGGTGGTGGGTGGGGTGGGGTGCGTGTCCCATTCCATGCCATACACCACTGAAACGACCACCATGCTCTTTTTGAGTTGTTGGCAAATGGTGCACGTATCTTGTAAAAATCATGGTGATTTTGTTTGGATCATCAATGAAACCAAATATCGGGGCTGTTGACCTTGAGTTGCATCCTCGCTTGTTTCAACTTGCGTTACTTCGTGCTATGGATGTTGTTATGAAAAACTACATAAGAAATATTGCAAGCAATTCTATGACCCAATACGAAACAGGATTTGGCTGGGAAAAGAAGAAATGGATGGATGCCTCAACTCGGGCACACTCACACAGGCACCTCGATGATGGCAGCACTGTGATTCACACCAGCAGCAACATGCACCGCCTTGCACTGCGTTGTCACGCTATCTTCATCTGATGGGCCCAGCACGTGCAGCACACCCGATGGATCCTGAGGCGAATGCACCCATGTGGGGGGGCACTGTCAGGGACCATCACATGAAAACGTATGCATGTACCCCCCACCACCTACACTCACCTGTACATGTGATACCCGTGTCAACATCCCTCTATCAAAATCATCCCCTACCCCAAGCTGCCCACCAGATCCCATGTCACTATCAAATGAGTACGCATCCCCCATAGAGCCCCCCCACCCACATGCATACATACGACCAGTGGGTGTTTTTGTGAGTATGTGCTTCCATCCACATGCTACCTGGTATTGTGAGTGGGTTTGGGTGTGTATCGTCTGTATTGTCTTAATTGCACCACAAGGCCATACATTTGTCTTTATTGCACATAGCCTACCCCATGATCATTCACTGCTCCTATCCCCCCACACACATACATACACACAACAAATAAAACATCCCACACCGTCAAAAGAATCACCACTCTCTACGCACCGCATCCACCAATACATCCCCTCCAGCTGGTGTCGGTTGCCTCACGACTGTTGGTGCATCACTCGACCCCAACCCCAGCACACCATGTTCGTTGCTCCCCCAGACATACAGCCGACCATTGCCACCAACAGCACATCCAAACATGGAGGACATGGCAACAGAGTGCAGGGGGGGGACACTGGGGACCTGTATGTGCATAGGGGGAAGGGGGTGTACGGGTGGGGTATGGGTGTATTCGAGAGGTGGGTACATGTGGTGGGTACAAAAAACCTCTTGTGTGCTCAGCATAGTGAAACATTTTCATAGTGTACACATGGTCATACTTCATGTGCAGTACATCTACAACACAACACCAACCCTAACCACCCCACCACCCAATCACACACCTCTACTGGCTTGTCCACCTCCTCTCCCCTCCCCCACCCCAGCTGCCAGTACTGCCCACTCCCCCACGTATACAATACACCATCCACATCCACCACTGCCGAGCTCGTATCCCCTGCACTCCCCGACACCACCTTTTTCCCCACCAGGGCCCTCACCTGCTTGGGCATGCTCCCATAGGGAGCCAGTCGGTCGAGGAGGGAAGGGGGCCCCACTCCCAGTCGGCCGTATTGGGGGCCCCCCCATGCGTAGAGGGTTCCGCGGGTGTCCCATGCGAGGGAATGTTCTAGACCTGCACTGATGCCTGCTATTGGTACATCTGGTGTGGGTGGGTAGGTGGGGTGTGGGGGTGTGTGGGGGGGTGTTTATGTATGTGGGTGGGTCAGTAGGAGTCTCATCTCTGGCCCACACCCACATCACCGCTCACATACGGCGTAGTTGGTATGTGTAGGAAAGAGCTGTAGGTGTCTCCTCCCCACCACCTCCCCCACAACACTACTCCCCACCACCTCTTTAACATTCCCTTGCACTCTACCCC